>Ga0126342_10008340_pt1 | contig 18559 bp, 14 predicted proteins | sample Cyp1metagenome_FD_92528 | JGI IMG/M metagenome (GOLD analysis project Ga0126342, IMG submission 92528) | Coral microbial communities from Lord Howe Island, Old Settlement Bay, Australia - Cyphastrea 1 metagenome | ecosystem: Host-associated > Invertebrates > Cnidaria > Coral ...
CCGGCACAACAGGTAGGCAAGTTTGATCAAACAATTTTTTAACATTTTTATCCACATTTACCAGCATAATACGGACTGAAAGGTAGAATTTTAGTAGAATTTTTAAGACAATTTTCGGGGGGGGCATTCTAACTTTCAATGGATTTTTTTTGGTGGCAGGTGGGTCATTCTAACTTTCAGTCCGGCGGTATATATATAATTATCTTAAATGATGGATGATTTTCCTATATAATTATTAAACCCTGCCATTTTGACGTGTTTTTTTCCCTTTATGCCACGGTAGGTAGCTACTCTGCTCTGACTGCTGGCTTCCAACCAGTGGCCTGGCATCATCTCACCGGCTGCGACGAGTTCTTCCGCTACAAATCCAGCTACAAAGTGGCCGTGCGCTGGGTGGTGGACACGGAGGGCCTGCCGGTCTACTCAGACGCTAATGATTTAATGCGAATGTGTAAAAAAGTAAGCTGGAAAGGAATGGAAAGAAACAATCTCCAAAGAGATTGGGATACCTTGGTTCTATGTGTGTATGATATCTACTGGTACATGTGAATACATTTGACATCAAGTGATATTCTATGGATTTGCAAGATTTGAAGCATTGAGAAGTTTTCAAGCGCACATTGATGAGGAGCTTATGGTCCGCTGGACTATCTGCTGAGACTAGTTGGTTTGGATCTTTGGGGTACCCGAAAATGTATCTCCTCAGTATCATCCATTTTCGGTCCCAAGTTGTCTTATTGTTGTTGTTTTAACAGATTGTTGACACCAAAATCTGATGCAATTCTTGACTTTGCCTAGCTTTAACGGATGTGAACGGTTGATAAAACATGATTAAAACAAAAAAAAATCGCGGTGCTGAGGACAAAAAGCGGAGCAAAAAGTTGGGCATCTTGGCGCCAGGTTCCCTCTTCCACGAGAAGCAGCGCATTGGAGCATGGATCCAGTGACCCGCTGTGGAGATTGTGGGGATGGTTGGCCATGGTTGCTTGGGGGATCTTAACGATTCTTAACGCGCAGAAGTCTAGAGTTGATAGCTTAAAGATTGTAGTAACACCCACAGATAGAAAATCATCACTGGTTTAATGGGATTTGGCTTTTCTATCTCTCTCCGGGTTGCTACCTGTAGTGATTCACGAGATGTAGTTCCTTGATGTTCCTTGTGAACGGAACATAAATTGTTCATCTTGGGATGACAGTGACAGTTTCATGGCACTAGGCAGATCCCTTTTCGGCGGCGGCTCGCTGTTGAAGGTTCAAGCACTCGCTATGTCTTTACTGGTCTGAATGTAGCGTCCAGACTCACAACGGAGTGGTGGTTTCAAGCTCTGTTTTGAAGGTCGCTCATATTGGGGATGATCCCGAATGACATATTTTTCCTCAGAAGGTTGAAACCAGCAAGCTGCCAATTGATGGGTGGCGTCCCTTGAAATCGTCTTACATTATCTTAAATCATCTTAATTCTATGTACATGTTGATTGGTTAAAATACTTCTTGAAACACTTCTAGTAATTACTCACCATCTTTGGTGGTTTGAATTTACCAAATCTGGCACCACGAAGTCGTGAAGCTTCGCTGAGCAGCCCAAGGTTCAAGAAAGCCTCCGGAACAGGTCCTGAGGAGCCATCCTCATCATATAGTTATGTTTTCTTGAGGAAAGATATGAAAAGCGTAATCGACCATAATTAAGCGAAGTCTCTGCATCATATCGTGATGATATACTACATATAGTGATGAAGAAACCACGTGATGAAACTGTGAGACTATTGATAGCCAGATGCTAACCGTTTTTGGTATCTGAATTGTTGCAATCTGCCCATATCTTGGTGTGGGTCCACCATACACTCCCTGCAACATCGGCTGAGAGGTTTGTCATGTAAATAGATTTCAAGATGATGGTAGATCGTCTGATCATGGCAGGTTTGGGATCTACAAATACTTAACCATGCCAAAGCACAAGACAATGACATGAAGTAAGGATCAAACATAGTTTCAAGTGTGAGTATAGGATCAGATTTCAACAAAGGGCCCGATTCCTTCCAGAGCGAAATAGAATCAGCATACATTTGTTTTTCAGAAAGTAAGTCCAGTGTTTAGTTGGAGAAACAGATAGAGAGAAATGAGAATATACTCTTTGGTTGAGAGAAATAGTCTATGGCTTTTCACAGAGAGAAAGAGAGGCAGTCCAGTTGATGCCAGTTGACTTGGGCTAGCCCAGTGATTCCTGGTACCCATCATGCCATAAGTGAGTGTGGGTAAAGTAAAACTATAACCATGGAAATAACCACCATGAATAGGCTATGCCTATAATATATATATATATATATATATATTATATGCAGAGTCTCTTTAACATATGGTTACACATATATACTTCAAACTGCTTCCAGTGCACCCTGTGGTTTTTCCTTGGCGCTTTTTAGGAGGGGTGGCTCTCCTATTACAGCAACGGCCGGCGCGTCGCCAAGCGCAATCTGGAGGATGGCGCTCTGAGATTCACGGAACTGCGCGTGAAAATTGACCCCCATCAGGCCATGGCATCATGGGTCCGGCGATCAGGCCATGGGTTGGTGGTTTCAAACATGGCTGTTATTTTCCATTGACTATAATAGTTGTTAATAATATGGGATAATCATAATATATATTAGATCACTAATATCTTTATTATCCCAGATATTTTCCATAATATATTTGAAACCACCAACCATATCCTCAGGCATGCATCCCAGGCATCGAAGTGGTGAACGATATATATATATATATCATAATATATGGGATAATCCTTCCATTGACCAATATCTTTCAAGATAGTGATTGCACCACCAACCAGATATAGAATGAAGATTGACTTAGCATATAGCTAGCGTCTCAATTTCCAAGTTGATGGTCATTTGCGCAAGTCGGTTTTGCGGCATTGGTTTGAAGGGGTTACAATCACTAAGCTTTTCCCCGCCTCAACTGGATACCCGCTCTCTCCATGGAAAATTGGCCACGGCCCTTCACTTCAAAGCTGGACTTTTGATAGATGGCATGGCGCACAGGCACATACAGTAATATATGTACAGAATCGTACACATATTGTCGTCATATTTTCCTACAGGCATATATTTATATAACATATACATATAGTCATATAATATAATTTACAGTAATGTCATGTATGTACATACATTCTGCATATGTGTGTATATATATATATAGTATACATATATGCACACATACAGATGTTGATATGTATGTTGGTATCTGAACGTTTTTTTCGCATCTGCGCATCTCCCCCTTCACCGGCACGCAGGTCATGGAAGCAGTTAAAGGAGATATCGGAAAGGAAGGAAAAGGGAGCGACAAGGTCTTCAAATACTATTTCAACAAGTGTCTTAGTTGAACCTATGACCTATTTTTTTAAACCTCTTCAGTTGATTTTCTGATAATTGATGCTTTAAACTTCAACTTGAGTGATTTAGTTGAATATTATTTCATGGCTTCCATGGACTGCTTTTCTGTAGTTTTTTTTCCCTAGAAATCAATCCAGTCATGATTAAAAGTGTGCCCTTTATCAGCTACTCCACTTCTAACTTGGTCACTCACTTTACTGCACAACCAACTTCCATGTCGGACACCCGAGTTGTTTGTATTTTGGAGACCTGAATCTGAAACTTTCATCATCCGCTGCTCTCGAAAGTGAAAAGGACGGCACGTTCATGTAAGATTTGCCTGGCATATACACCGTTTTGGTCCAACTATCCCTTTGGTGACCGGCAAAAACACTGCCTTGTCTTGGCCCCGAGGTTCCTCTATCCGGAGGAGTTCTGGAAACAAATCGTGGAGTACGACAAGGGGAATTATCTCATGGCATCTAGCGCCACGCGTTGCAAACGTGACTTCGAATGTGAAATTCGCGACGGTTCCGCCGTTTTCTTGTTTACAATGGTGGTTTAAGCACCAAATAGAATATTGTCAGCATTCGCATGCATTAGCTGGTGTCGTTGTCTTTGATGTTGCGTTCCATGTCCCAAAGATATGCCGAAAATTATGGTTTAATCCATAGGACATAGGAGTGCTGGGAAATACCACAGTTTCATCCAACCAGTCCAAGAAAATGCTGTCACTCTTACGCCCAAGTTATGGTCAGTTTTCGATTACCTTGAGGCTTTGAACGGCAATATGGTTGAATCCGTTGGGGGTACCTGTATTTGTTTAAAGCAATTCAAGTTGGTTATCCAAGTTCTAATCTCTTTTAATCCATGTTTCTCAAATTTGCCAATTGTTCAACCCACTTTCGGGCGCCCAACTGGGGCCGATGCGCAAGGTGAAGTGGATTGCGGCATGGTCCACGGTCACGCCTACAGCCTGCTGCACGCCGTAGAGGTGGACGGCGTGCGGCTCATCGCCTGCCGCAACCCCTGGGGCAGCGACTCGGAGTGGAACGGACCCTGGAGCGATCGCAGTGAAGAGTGGAAGGCCAACCCGACCATTGCGATGCTTGGAGAAATGTCGGACCCACGATCCAATTCATCCAATTTTACCATAAATAGTCAGCAATAGGATCTATATAGGATCCACCATCCCCCCCATTTTACCATACATATCCATAATTGGAGTAGTATCCCATAGGATAGTAATGTGAGTCAGTAAAGCACATTTTCGGATCCACTATTTTATCCCATTTTACCATATAGATATACATGAGTAAAGCTTCAATAGGATCCACCATCCAATTTTAGCATACATATCCATAAATGGATATAGTTGGGTTGCGGGTTATGACATTGCTTAAAAAAACACATTAAACTTAGAAGTCATAGCTGGGTAGCTGGTGGGTTTGAGAATATGATATTAGTTATATACTTGTATGTAATAGTTAGTTTCATATGATGTATACATAGTAGATATTGATGTTAAATGTTAGAGTGTTAGTTAAATTGTGTACACTTCAAAACTGAATATATAATGAGATACCATTGGACTGTTAAAAATTTTATTCTGTGATCATTTGAGTAATAGCAACATCTGACTGGAGGAACTGGTTGGTTTTATGTTCCATTAAACATATGTATATTTTAAATAACTTAATGTGAATCAAGTAAATAACAAATTGTTACCTGTTTGAAACACATGTGATTCAATTAAATAGCATCAGATTAAGATGTGTTTACTTGACGCCTTGAAGTCCTGGTCAATTTCCATCCGCTAGATATTTCTGCTATAATGCCCAAAGTCTTCCTATGGTCATGACATTGCCCCCGTTTCTTGGTGGATATAATTTCCCAGGAAAGCTTTGAAGGTCGATTTCCAGACGGAAGGCGGGAGTTCGATTTGTTTTTTCTCGGCCTGTTTCAACCCCACTTGGTGGTTCACTCACTTTGTAAGTACGTTACAACATGTTATAACTATAACCCCAATTATAGGTGGAATTTAATCCTACTTAGCCCACGTTTTTCAGGGTTTCAACCCGCTTCGTTGCTCGTGCTTGCAACGGCAGGCACTTTCTGGATGGATTGGGAGGACTGGCAGTTCATCATGGGTCAGAAACTTGGCGCATCCCAGGTCTTGGTCTTGATGAACCATGGAAGCGAGTTGGTGCGGAAATTTACCGACATGAAACAAACATGTATAACCATGCATATATATATACATACGTATAACATCGGGAAACTATATATATATATACATAATAATCATAATTACACTTAATTTAAATAATGTATATACATATAATATATATATATTGAACACTAGTCACTAGTGGTTTCCCAAGGAAATAATTACACAAATGATTGGTTTTCTTGCAAGATTACTGTTATGAAATCCAATCTAGCCACAGCCCCCGTGGGCAAAAATGTATGTCAGGTAGCTCAAAATGTATGTTTGAAAATGTATGTGAAAACCAGGCCTGGGACAGGTATATAGATGATGTGTATGCCTCCTGGTATGTTGGTTGAAGGGTGTGAACCACATACTACCCACCATTGCCACTGTCCAGCGGAACTGGAACTGCCTCTCTGACTGGCTCTCTGGCTGGAAGTCATAAGATTACTGTAGGGTATCAAGATGAATCACCTGAAGATCGGGCCCAGGAACGGAATCCCATGGATAGCTGTTTTCATGACCACATTCGTTGCCAAACGAAACGAGTTCTCTTGTTATGTTTCATGGTTCAACCGTATTAGTTGATGCTAATATATGCTTTCATGATCTTTTATGTCCCATTCCCTTCTTTCTGCCAAGGGTGAATGTCATGAACTACCAAATGCCTTCCACACGCGGTGACTTCTACAAGCAGCTGGAAGATGGAGGGCCGGATGCCCCAGAGGATCAAGACGATCCGGAGCCTGCAATTGTCGATACGGATCTGATCCATGACCATGATGAGGACGGGTGACATTGTAGGGGTTGCCGGGCAGGTGAGGCAGGTGGGTCCCTTTTTGGCAGGCAGTTGGTTTGTAAAACCATCTAACAGTATATATATATATACATATATATTGTCAGCACCAGGTTATCTGGCTAGGTTCTGTTTGGCTGAAGATGAACAAATGTCCTGCGGCAGAACCTTCGCTGCTGTGATGAGCCATGACCCTGAGTGATTTTTCTAGCTCACAGGGTATCACCCATGGCCCTGTAACCAATCAGGGTTCAGCTTTCAACTGCCCCCGGGTAAATCAAGCATGGCAATAGAACATCATCATTGCCAAATGCAACACAATCTCCTGCATACAGTGGCTTTTCGAGCTGGGCAGATGTGATCAGTCCAATCTTGTAATCATATTTATCCGACCAGTCGGGCAGTTGCAGCCCCAGTTGTACGAGGGATGCAGATCAAACCTATTGACCTATTGTATTGCTGGGATGAAGTCGTTCTACTTCTATGTTCAAGTTCAGCTATATAAGTTAACAATCCCGGTTGACATGTGTTTTTGTATTCAACAGGGTGATACCACCAAGCGGTTCACAAAAATGGCAGATTTGTTCGAATTTCCATGGCCACCAGGACGACGCTCCCGACGATTCGTCGGGTGGTGAACTATTGGGTTGCAGCGGTTTGGGCACGTGGAACGCCCCAGCACTTCTGAAGGATGGCTGCTTGATGGATCCAGGTACCAAGAGCCAAACTGGGGAGATGGGCCCCATAAAACATGGCAAAGATTGATACTGATAGTGTGAAACATCTTGTGAACATGTTGACATGTAATTACTCATATTACATATGTGTCCATTGTATATATATGTAATTCTATGTATATGTATATGTGTATGTATACATATATATACAGTACATACATATGTATACTGTATATGTACATATATATATATATACATACATAAATATTCATGGGGTTGAACATGATTGATGGAAACATGAAGATTTCACAAACAACACAGAGGATTTATATGACCGTTAGATATATTTATTTAAACCAACTGGTGAAGGGCAGTTCAATGTTTGATTGGTAGGTGGTACCGGGCCATGAGATAGTGACATACTGGGCTACACAGTAGAACTACTGGACATGAATGCGACCTGGGATATTACCAAAAGTGTAATCTGGCGGTGCGTCGATAACATAAGTGATACCTACAAAAAGCATTTGAAAACAAGAAGCGATACTTTTTTTCATCATTTACATATGTTTTCCATTTACATACGTTCCATAAACGGTTACTTTTCATGGAACATATGCCGGTCGGCAGTCGCCTGGGAGAGCGGAGGCTACCCCCGTCACGGAGTTTTGGTTTAGGTGAAATCTAGCAGCTGAAGGTTCAAACTGCTTCGGAATAGAAAATGGACAGGAGAGCCCTGAATCTTCTGGTCCAAAACATTCCAAAACCATGCTTTAACCATGTAAGTTGTAGTTGTTTTGTCAAACCCACCTCTGTGAAACCATCAGAAGGGCCATTTCGATGCAGGTGAGAGCACCACGACCTTCCAAAATGTTCCGTCGGACATTCGCGGCAAGACCTTCTTCAGCCTTAAGAGCTCAACAGCAGAGTCGGGCATGTGGACCATTGAGTACCTCCCACCCACTAAGATCTATGTATCTTGGACCCTTGTTCGAAGATGTTGGATAGCAGGGAAAACCACCTGGAACCTGGAACCTGGTGTTGGGCGTGTTGGGGAATCGGAATATGACTGGAGCTGCAGAGTCTGACTTTGACTTTAGTTCTGGCGATCGGGAGCAGTTACAAGTCAGTGAGACATGCGACAAGCAACAGGTCCATGTTGAGGCTAGCCACTGGTAAGAAACCATAAGAAACCACTTCACTTCTGTTTGTTTTAGAGTTGTATATTGTTTTCTTTGTTATCCCATCCTACTCACGATGATCCTCAAACAAGTCACCCATAGACGGCATCTATGACGGCATCTTTGTTGGCCTATGGCTGCTATGAGTTTGTAGAGCTTCAGCCAGTCCCTGCGCCATAGGTATGGCTGATGAAGGGCAAGACCGGGATGTTGCCGTTGGATGAGATGTTACCCAAGCGTGGATGGGACCAGGAGCCTGCAGATGGCTTTCAAAGCAGTGATGGAAAGGAATCTTAAGCTGAGAAGATGGGCCGGGGTTGCTGATTTGGGCTGGAAAAAGATAATACATGTATATATATATATATATATAGTTATATATATATTATAATATATATATATATACTATAATATATATATATATATATTATAATATATATATTCATCATGTCAGGAGCAGAACTCCAGAACTCGAGAACTCCAGACTTCTTTGGAGTGCGGTCAAGATACTTCCCAAGTGCAGGAGGGTCCTAGGTCATAAGAGATCATGTACAGCTTTCTTTGCATGTTATGTGCATATCTGAAATTATCACGGATTGTTTACGATTATTTCTTCATGTTGTTTGGCCTCTTTTTGAACTATTTGCATCGTTTGTTGCGCTTTGGGCGCCAGCCCCTGCATGTCCTCCAATGGAGGTGCCGCCTGTCATGAGGAACTCCTACTCTTCAGCAAGTGGTTTTCGGAGGATGAGAAGTACTACATGCTGCACACCAGTGACCCCATTGTAGGGGGTGTACTTGGCACTTATCCTTTGCCAAAGGCACCAAAACCAGAGACCCATCGCAGCAACAGCTGGGTGACCAAGTGCAGTGGCCTGGGAGTTGAGTGGAACGAGCCACAGAAGATGGCCGAAGGACTCCAAACCAATCCAGGTGTGGATTCGAGCTGTTCCCTCGAAATAGCAACACTTAGATTAGCTTAGATGCATGTTTCATGTTTGAACTCCAAAACACCTAAGCAACACTAAGCAACACTTGCATCCAAAGACAGCCCTTGTGATTCGTCTTGGAGGCGAGCAAGAGACCTTCAAGAACGTGCCGGAACTCCTGCTAAATGGCTCATACATTGGCAGCAAGTCCTGTCCCAAGGCAGGAGAGTGGCAAATTGAGTATCAGGCTCCCTGCAAACTGTAGCTGGTCGCTGGGAAAACATATTTTTATGTTTGATTTCGTTCGGTGTCACGCCCAGAAATATGACTCGATCTCCTTTCTGGGATCAATACTAATCAATAGCCAACAGGAAGCAGATGCTAAATTTCACCATTGGCTGGTTGAATTGACTGTTTTGAATGATATTTTCGACTGAAATTCTCATCCCCAATATGAGATTATGACTAACTCAACATGTTTCAGATGTATGGCTCAACCAGTTCGTGTTGAGGTACGTGTGGGCAACCGCCAATACCGGCATGGATGAGCTGAACGCTGGATGGGCCGTGGAGAAGGCCGAGGGCTTCCAGCGCAGCGATGGCCAAGGGCTGAAGCTTTGGAGCAAACACTTCGCCAAAGGACCCGTGTTTTGATCGACGGGTAGTGGACAAGCATGTTAAGAAATGGCTCCCCAGCTATAAGTTTGTTGGCTTAGAACTTTGCAACCATATCATAATTATTATATGAGTATGGTTATATGTAGAGTAAGCCATAGTAAACCATGTTTAACTTGATTATTCCAATTACCTTGTATATATATATATATGTGTGTACAGTGAGATATAATAATATTACATGTAGATGATTGTATATATAATTATATTATTATTATATATATATGTACATATATATACATATATATATACATACATACATATATATTTATATATACATGTATACATATATATTTATATATACATATACATATGTATATACATATATATATACATATATATATATATATACATATATATATTATATTATATGTTTTTTTTTATAATGTTTGTTCCATTGAATGGTGTTTGCCGCACGACCAAGCGTCGCATCATGGGCAATAAACAGCAATTGTATTATTCAACACATATGGTGACAAGACAGCAAACATAATGATATATATATGTACATATAATGGACCTTTTGTAACACCGCATGTCAATGTATCATACTGTATCTATATAATTACACATATGTACGTGCTCACATGTGAATCAGATACATTTGTTGAACAGTTTGAGACATCCCTCCACGGACAGGAGCCCAGAAAAACGAGGAATCAATGGTTGCCTATCAATAGGTTTGCGGTTATCGTAGGACTATGGTGCCTTGGAGTATGTCACCTTCCTATTTGCTGATAGGATAATCTACAACATTGAGAATGACTTATAGCTCAAAGAGGGTATAAATCTACCATGTCTAAAGCTTAGGACTCGACCGTTTCATTTCTCTTTACCCTCTTGATTTCATGGGTGACTGTTGGATACCTGGGAAGTCGAAGTGTTTGGGCCATACGATCGCTGTAGATTTGTATGGTTAAATCCCAATTTTGGATGCTTCAGTGATTCGTGACCTTCGGTGGCTTAAATCACCGAATTTGGTAATGAGATGTAATGAGACTATTCTCACCATTCGACCATAGCTGCTATAGCTTTTTGGTGCAGGATCTTCCTACTGCATCAAGCTGTCTGGCGATGGCATGGCGGGAGTGGTTGGGACACAGCTGGGAGTTGGAGGGAAAGTCACCAAGTGCTCCGGGCTGGAGATCGACTGGAACGCTCCGCAGACCATCACTGAAGGCACCCTCACCAATCCAGGACGCACCAGGAAGTAAGGGGGGGTTGAATGGCCATTTGTTGCTGAAAAAGGCGTATGTAAAACATGTATAAAACATGTTATAATAGTACGTATATACCCACGTGTAACTCATATCTGGTGTATCACATGATATCACATGATATCACATGATATCACATATCAGCATCTTTGCCAGTACAACCGTTCAACGGTTCAACGGTTCAACCCCCAATTTAGTTGAACATTCCACCGAAACGTCGCCATGTCGTGCCAGGAGATCGTGATTATGTCTTCGAGAACGTCCCGGCGATCCTGGCGGGAGGTCTTTACATCGGCAGCCGCACGTGGCCCAAGGCCGGAGTTTGGACCATTGAGTATGAAGCCCCTGCCATGCTCTACGTGACTTGGCTGTTGCCCCAAAAAAGTGGAGAAAAAAAACAGAAAATTTCAATGCAACTCAGTTCTCTGCGACTTTTCAGCGCACTTTTGAGCATACCGTGCATACCTCAAGTTCCTTCACCTTAAATGAAGTACTTCCATTCTTCAGATGACATGGGGCTGCAATTTATCCTGGGTGACGACCATCTGAACTGCCGACTGGATCCACAGGTGAAAATGGGTGGAGGGTTATTCCAGCTAACTATCCTCTGGTAATTTACTGGTTGGTGGTTTGGAATGGTTTGAAACATGGCTTTTATGACTTTCCATTCATGTTGGGAATGGAATAATCATCCCAACTGACGAACTCATATGTTTATACATTTTTCAGAGGGATTGAAACCACCAACCAATTTAACATAGCTATTGGAAATGGCACATTTATAGATGACTCACCTATCAACATTGGTGATTTTCCATACTTGTTAGATTACCAGAAGGCACGGTTTTTGGGTGAATTATATCCACAAGGGGGGATATTAAATCTCAAGAACCTCCACTTGCGGAGCGTTTTTCACTTTTTCAAGTAAACTTGGGGATGGTTCATGATTGAGTTTGCCACATCAAACTTATTCAAGCTTGCTCTTTGTTAATTACCATAATCATAAAACCATTCCGCAGCAGCACGAGATGGATTCTACGGGAGCACCTTCTATCCAACACCTCTATCAGCAAAGGTTGTGGTTGACCACCTAGCTTGCAATGAGCCGATGTCAACTTGCAAGTTGTTCCCCCTCAACACCTCTGGTTGCAGGGGGTATTGGTGCATATATGTGTATATCATATGGTGGGTTCTTGACATGTGGGACCTCAAAATCCTCCTAAGTTGTTTGTTTTAGTCGACCATTGGCTTAGGGTATGTCACCATCTCCATTGCCCCATGTTTTGCCCCATGTTTTGTCGATCTGGGATGAATCCAGGTGAGGGTGAATCCCCACCAAAATGGGTGTTCACCAGGGGAGGTTTCTGACTCCCCAGATCTGGATCGAAACCTACAAGTACGACGCTGGTGTCAGCGAGTTTCTCCAGAAAGACGGTTGGACATGCGAAGAAGCGGAGAACTTCCAACGGAGACAAGAGAAAGGTGTCAACCCACTGGCTTTGCGGCTTGGAAATCTGATGCCACGAAAACATGGAGCCCATGGGGAATCAATATGAATTCATCCCATCCCATCTCATTCCCTTAATTTGAAATACCTCCGAAACGAAACCTCGGCTTTGAAATGAGTCTATTCATATTTTGGGACCATATTTGTGGGTATCTAATATAGAATGGGGGAAGGGATTAGTCACCAACCATGTTGTGGGGATATGGGATACAATGCGGAATCAATGCGGTAATATGGGCACATCTATGATACGGCTTTAAATATTTGACAATTGTGGGGTATGCACATTTCTGGTCATTGAATGCGGAACATGATGATAAAACTACTGGATTTAGGGTACCCCATGGACAGAGACAAGCCGATATGGCAAACATACGTGGAACGATTGTCAGTATGACTGGGGATGCCAACAGCAACCGGGTAGAATGACATTATGAGACATCAGCAACAATTGGACGGTCAAATGGTATGACAATGCAGAATTGGGCGCACTACGAAGATGGCAATATGTATCAATATGTATAATGAGCAATGAACGTGATACAGGTCTAAAATAAAAGGTAGTTGCCTCTAAATCCACGTGTGTATCATCATGTTGTCCATCAAGATGCGATTCTTGGCACACTCCCATATAGCCCCACGCCCAGATACGAAATCAGGAGATACTGCGGCCCCCAGGCACTTAAGAAGCAGGACACTTCCCTCGATGGTGGCAAGATTGAATTTTGGGGTGTTTCCCTAAACATATCTAAACATGGTTGTGTCATGTGTCCAATTGTTTATTGTATCTTCTTGTCACATGACAGAATTTGACCCTAGGAGCAGCTCAAACATTCGCTGCAAGGGTGGCAGTTGCTGGCAATACGACCAAACAAAGTTCATGGGATTGGGGCACGATTTGTTTGATCAGAGTGTTTGCTTCCCAAGATGCAAGCTACATAGAATTCGAGAAGGAGGCGATGCTATTGTGAATGTGTTTGTTTTACATCCAGTGTAGCATGAAGGATGCAGAGAAAAAGCGCTACGTGATGATCCAAATTGCGTTTATGTATATATATATATATATATATATTTATCTATGTGTTATACATATTATATATACATTGTACATATGTCTAGAGATGGATCAAGACCGGACCATATAGCTGGATGAAGATCCACTTATATACTAGCTATTACTGGCCTTTACCAGGTTTCCTTGTGAACTGACTGACCTGGTGAATTACTGTAATTCAGCCAGTTTTTATAGGAACATACCATTGGTATCATAACATAGAATTCAGCCAGATCTATTTATCAAAGTCTGGTTGGTGGTTTCAACATTTTTTCCATAGTATATGGGATAATCCTTCCCATTGACTTTCATATTTTTCAGAGGGGTAGGTATACCACCAACCAGAAGTATATGCATTCTGAGTCAGATTCTGAGTCAGTTTGGATCATTTTTCAAAATCTGGATTTTCAATCCGCAGATCGGTATAGTCGCACCAAGGTATAGTCGACACTTCGCCACTGGTACCTCCTATAGCATCTTGGTAGCCACGCCCTGTGTTCCTCAAAGCTGGGGCATGGGGCAGCCATGGGCAACCAACAGGCCATCGTCCAGGTGCCAACAATGACCACTTCTATTTTTCCTTCGCAGTAAGCAGCGCCATTCAAGCGGTTTTTTCCTGGTTGGTTGATATTTACAAGGCTGTTACACTGCAAATATATATATATATATATATATACATATTAGGGATCATCATTATCCATGAAGTGGAATCCCGTTCTTAACCAACCAGTATAACATTGAACACTGCTCAAATGCTGATATAAAGGGGATGATATAGTGATCATACAGGAAGCCATGATAAACCAACAGACATAGTGATACATGGGAATAATAATGTGTATATATATATATAATATACCTGACAATAGGAATATCATGTAATATATATATATGGATATAAGGGATATCAACCATCTGAGTAGACATAGGTGGCTTCACCTCTGGAGCCGCACCGGAAAATGGCACAGGCATCACCACCAATGACCTCATGGTGGGCGGTGTGATTTCTGAATGCTCGGAGGTCTGAGTTGACGAGATCTGACGCGTGGCCCAAAGGCGGCCCAATGTTGTTTACAATGTTTGAATGCCTTGATGAGGATCATTCATGAATGTTTCCTTTGCTGTGCAAATTAGTGGTTCCTTTGAATTGAACTGCCAAAATCGACAGTTCTCTTTTCATCCTGGCAAATTGCTGAGATGCTAGCTTCAACAACACCGATGACGCGTTACTGCGGGCAAAGGACCCGAAAGATCCAGAAGACAAACATGTATGACATGTGGGCATGGACGCATGCAACATATTCCACATTGGCAATTGTGATGTGCAGCATGCTTCCAAACCTGTGACTTTACCGGGGTTCAAGTCATAGGGCTATGAACCCTCAAAATTACGGAACAATTTGCCAAGACATGCCAAGACATTATACCCGTCTGGCTTCGTCTGAAAATAGGGTATGCCTCAAAATCCAGTGGTTTATCAGCAACCTGATAATCATATGCCACATGTCAATTGCCACGCACGGTGATGTAAAACCCATTTTAAGACAAACCTATGTGGGGGCTATCTTAAAGTGGGAACCCCAAATTGATCGATCATATTGTTTTCCCTGAAAAGGGAAATCAATGGTTTTGGAACCCCAGTTTGAAGTTCCCACCATATGTGGGTCGATTTTGTTGAGGAAAAGGCAACAAATCCCGATGGCGAGTCATATTCAACCATCATTTCCACCATTAAGAAATATTTTAAGATGTTCATATAGCCATAACTGCCATAACTTGGGTGTATATGCCATATTCAGTTCCCACTTCTTCCGAGAGCAACATGCGTCACGCCAGGGGATTCACCCAGCAGAGCTTTTGCGGAGATAAGCTACAAAGGCCACCCGTATGTTACCCGATTGGAACTCCAACCAACGGACATGGTGATATGGACATATGGTGGCCACTGAACACATTGCTTCTTATCTGTGTCCTTGTGGTTGTGGTTGTGGTTGCGGTTGCGGTTCCTGCTGCTGCTGCTGTTACTGCTACTGCTGCTTGTGATGTTGCTGTTGCTGCTGATGATGTTGCTGTTGCTGTTGCTGTTGCTTTTGGTGGTGGTGTTGTTCTTGTTCTTGTTCTTGTTCTTTTTCTTGTTGTTGTTGTTGTTGTTGCTGTTGCTGTTGCTGTTGTTGTTGTTGTTGGTGGTGGTGGTGTTGTTGTTGTTGTTGTTGTTGTTGCTGTTGTTGTTGTTGTTGTTGTGTTTGTTGTTTGTTGTTTGTTGTTTGCTGTTTGTTGTTTGTTGCTTGTTGTTTGTTGTTTGTTGTTTGTTGTTTGTTGTGTGTTGTGTGTTGTGTGTTGTGTGTGTTGTGTGTGTTGTTTGTGTTGTGTGTGTTGTGTGTGTTGTTTGTTGTTTGTTGTTTGTTGTTTGTTGTTTGTTGTGTGGTGTGTGTTGTGTGTTGTTTGTTGTTTGTTGTTTGTTGTTTGATGTTTGATGTTTGTTGTTTGTTGTTTGTTGTTTGTTGTTTGTTGTTTGTTGTTTGTTGTTTGTTGTTTGTTGTGTGTTGTGTGTTGTGTGTTGTTTGTTTGTTTGTTTGTTTGTTTGTTTGTTTGTTTGTTTGTTTGGTTGTTGTTGTTGTTGTTGTTGTTGTTGTTTGTTGTTGTGTTTTGTTTGTTGTTGTTTGTTGTTGTTTGTTGTTGTTTGTTGTTGTTTGTTGTTTCATGAACTTCTAGACTACCCTCCTCAGTACTACCCTAAGAGAATTTTAGATAGTAAATAAGAAAACGGGTTTGTATCCCCTGAATTTTTTAAGAAATAATTAGTAGCCTAATAAGGAAAATGGGGGGGATACAAACCAAAACTAATCAGTATCCTAATAAGAATTTATTTTGGCATTTTGTATAAAACTTATTAGCATGCTAATAAGGAAAAAATCAATATTAGCATGCTAATTTGTTTTATACAACTTTTCTTGTATAAAATCTTATTAGGGGCCTAATAAGGATTTTTTGCCATAATAGATGCCTAATAAGATTTTATACAAAATTGACGGGGTATGATTTTTGTATAAAATCTTATTACGGGCCTAATAAGGATTTTTTGCCTTAATAGATGCCTAATAAGATTTTAGACAAAATTGACGGGGTATGATTTTTGCAGAAAATCTTATTAGGGTCCTAACAAGGATTTTTTGCCTTAATAGATGCCTAATAAGATTTTATACCAAATTGACGGGGTATGATTTTTGTATAAAATCTTATTAGGGTCCTAATAAGATTTTATACAACATTGTGGATATCAACTTTTTGATTAATCCTTATTAGACACCTAACAATTTATTGAGTTTACCACAGAGAAAACACAGGGAGCCGGCTCAATCTAAATAACGAGTTGGCTGAGATGACAAGTTGATGAATCGTGTGGCCTTGCTGACGTCTTAGCCACTAGACTACAGATCCATGATTGCTGGGGCCACACCGGGCCACCCTGACTGAGGCAGAACCAGCAGATCTTCACATACCAATTGCATCCTTAATAGGTTTCGAATAAGGCTTTAAATTCCATACGAAGATCCCCAGATCCCATGATCCTTAATAGGCTACTAATAAGGAGCTCATTCCCACCCTTGCCCATCTCATCCCTACCTCGTCCCTCCTTGTCCCACCCCCACCCTCACCCTTCTCATCCCCCTCCTCGCCCGTGGTATGCAATGCAGGAATTCTCTCACCCTCGCCCCCAATACCCTTCCCCCCAATCTCTCACAAACTCTATAATCCTTATGAATAGAATGCTAATAAAGGAAATCATGATCACTCTCTGATGTCACTCTCTCCCATTTAATTAGCACAAGACCACAGAGGTCTTGAACGCATATCAGAACCCTTGGAAGCTCCAGTGAGGCAGCTCCAGCACCACAGAGTTTGTTCCAGCTTTGCTGCCCATCGCAGCCTGACCCTGCCTCTGACCGAACGCTGGAAGATTTTTTCTGCCCTCAATTCCCATTCTGGAGATGGATTCCTGATTACTGTTAACCTGGGTATTTTGCATCCTACAACTGAATGACCTTTCAGCGAACGATCTTTCAGCTGTATGATGCAAATCTCTGCTGCGCTCCATTTCACGGCGTCATGGTCGAGAAGGAAGTGCCCACACACTTCACGTCTACTTCATAGTGAGTTACAACTGTCTCTCACTATGAAGTAGAAGAGAAAGATTGTTGGATAGTGTTGGGAGGCAATGAGCCCCACAAAGCATAGCAGTGCCTAGCATGTTTTCCATCCCGTTTCACAGATGCTGGGCATTTTCCTTTCTCTTGGCAGAGTGGCTTCACACAGTACATGATTCAGTGTTTTTTTTCCTCCTCAGGACATCAAGGGCTCCTTTGTAGGGCATGAACACTGATTTTTCTTGATTTTGCCAAGCTGTGCTAATCATTTACATGTGGGCGCCACAAAGAATTATGCAACGAATACCGTTGTGACGTGTGTGACATTAAGCAAAATGGAAGCAGAGACAACCAAATTGCCTGTGTGTACAATCTCTGAGTAGCCTGTAATATGGAATCCACAATTGCTCCTTATTAGAGGCCAATTAGGTTTTTGCACTTGTTTTGTATCCCATGATGTAGTATTTGGATACAAAAACTTAATAGTGCCCTAATAAGGATTGGAAGGGATAACAATTTACCTTATTAGGTGTCTATTATTTTTTTGTATCTTCCAGGGCCGGGCTTGGATACAAAAACTTATTAGTATCCTAATAAGGACGGAAATTGCCTTAATAGCATACTATTAAGTTTTTGTATGATTTGGGGATACAAATCCTTGTTAGGATACTAATCAGAAAAAAGGCACTTTTCTTAATGTAGACCGGATTAGTATACTAATAAGGAATTGGATACAAAATCACACGTAATGGATTTTAGGCCTTAATTACTATCTAATTTTAAGCTACTATTAGCATA
>Ga0126342_10008341_pt1 | contig 18557 bp, 19 predicted proteins | sample Cyp1metagenome_FD_92528 | JGI IMG/M metagenome (GOLD analysis project Ga0126342, IMG submission 92528) | Coral microbial communities from Lord Howe Island, Old Settlement Bay, Australia - Cyphastrea 1 metagenome | ecosystem: Host-associated > Invertebrates > Cnidaria > Coral ...
AGTAGTAGCAGTAGTAGTAGTGGTGGTGGTGGTGGTAGTAGTGGTAGTAGTGGTAGTAGTGGTAGTAGTGGTAGTAGTGGTAGTAGTGGTAGTAGTGGTAGTAGTAGTAGTAGTAGTAGTGGTAGTAGTGGTAGTAGTAGTGGTAGTAGTGGTAGTAGTAGTAGTAGTAGTCGTAGTAGTAGTAGTAGTCGTAGTCGTAGTCGTAGTAGTCGTAGTCGTAGTCGTAGTAGTAGTAGTAGTAGTAGTGGTAGTGGTAGTAGTGGTAGTAGTGGTAGTAGTGGTAGTAGTGGTAGTAGTGGTAGTGGTAGTGGTAGTGGTAGTCGTAGTGGTAGTAGTAGTAGTAGTAGTAGTAGTAGTAGTGGTAGTGGTAGTAGTGGTAGTGGTAGTGGTAGTAGTGGTAGTAGTGGTAGTAGTGGTAGTAGTGGTAGTAGTAGTGGTAGTGGTAGTGGTAGTGGTAGTCGTAGTGGTAGTAGTAGTAGTAGTAGTAGTAGTAGTGGTAGTAGTGGTAGTAGTGGTAGTAGTGGTAGTAGTGGTAGTAGTGGTAGTAGTGGTAGTGGTAGTGGTAGTGGTAGTCGTAGTGGTAGTGGTAGTGGTAGTGGTAGTGGTAGTGGTAGTCGTAGTCGTGGTCGTAGTCGTAGTAGTAGTAGTAGTAGTAGTCGTCGTCGTCGTAGTAGTAGTAGTAATAGTAATAGTAGTAGTAGTAGTAGTAGTAGTAGTCGTCGTCGTAGTCGTAGTCGTAGTCGTAGTCGTAGTGGTAGTGGTAGTGGTAGTGGTAGTGGTAGTGGTAGTGGTAGTGGGAGTGGGAGTGGGAGTGGCAGTGGTAGTGGTAGTCGTCGTCGTCGTAGTAGTAGTAGTAGTAGTAGCAGTAGGAGTAGGAGTAGGAGTAGGAGTAGTAGTAGTAGTAGTAGTAGTAGTAGTAGTAGTATTAGTAGTAGTAGTAGTAGTAGTAGTAGTACTCGTAGTCGTAGTCGTAGTCGTAGTCGTAGTCGTAGTCGTAGTAGTAGTAGTGGTGGAGAAGGGGGGGGAGTGGGGGGGTGGACTCAAATCAGACGAGGCAAAGATGTGCGGGGAGAGAACAAAGGAACAAGTACAAGCCAAGAACAGAAACAAGTACAAAACAAGAACGAACAGAAGAACAACACCTCACAATCAGACACGCCGGCAGGCCGGCGGATTAGATGATATTGGTGGAAGGAGAATTGAAATCAAACGTCGCTTGTTGAGTCTCTGTGCAATTAGACCTTTTGGATCTTCTGGTTTGTGGGTTGATTTCTTTGTTATTCAGGAAACTCCAAGTTGACCAAGATAACTTTGGCCAAGGAATTTCTAGGTCGCACTTGGTGCGTTGAACTCAGGTACTGTGAGATACCTTGGGCAAACAACCCACCGCTGCATGCGCTCGTCGACCTCGATGGGTCTGAACCCAAGCTCTTGCAGACTTCAGCTTTGCCGAACGCACAATTCTTGTACGTTGAATCAAGAGATGAATAGAGTATAGAGAACTTACATCAAGTTACACGTTTCTCATTCAAATTGGAACTTGCTGAGACATCGCTCCTAAAAAATTAAAAGCTAATAAAGCTAATTACATTGAATTTGAAGGAAATCTTTAGAACTGTCTCAATGTGTCTCATAACTCTGCGCAAAAGAACTATTCCCGAGACTCGTCCCAGGAGCATCCGAGCTGTGGAACTCACAGGGAGGAATGGCATCCCCTCGCCACAGGCGAGAGCGCTGTTCGAGCGACATTGGAAGTCGAAGAGTATTGTTGAGTTAGTTATTGTATGTTATTGTATGTTATAGTTAGTTTGTTGCCGTAAAGACGTGTAAACATGTTGTAAAGACGTGAATCTAAACTCAAAACATCTTAAAACAGTCTTAATCGTCCCAAGTGGATATGACATCTACAGTTGCTCCAGCACTCCAGCAGTGGTCAAGAACGACCAGCGCACTGCAGATCCTGGACTTTCTCTGCAGCTTGCGAGAGACAGAGTTCCAACGATATGAATCTCTGGAGGACAGAAATCATGGGCCGCTGCAGCCCATGCAGCTTTCAGTTTGAATCTCTTCGATTGGCTTTTCAATCTTACCACAGAGCATTGAAACTGCATGAGCCTGCTAACTTTCTTGTAGAAAACCAAAGCTGAAAAAAACGGATGCTCCTCTTGCATGAACAAGGTGGTCTAGCAGTGTTTCTATAATTTCAAAAGGCATTCAGACCTTTTCCTAGTGCTTTTTAGATCTTTTTAGTGTACGCCTATGAAATCCTATGAAGTGCTACACTGGAAACTCTGGCAAAAATCGGGACAAAGTGGGCCCAAAACATCCGTAATGGTCGCCGACCGCGGCAGGATCTTCGTGCCAGTGAGATGCACCAGGCCATGAAGATGAGATCGAACTGATCGAACAGCAAAATCAAATCACTTCAGTCACTTGATGATCTTGATGTCATATGAGTACTGGAAATCATTGAACAATATTGAACATATTGGAAATCAAATCAGTTCATATCAGTTCAAATTTCAGGAGTGATTCGATAATCGTTAGAAATAATGACATATTCTACAATAAGTTGACGGTGTCTTGGCTCTAGAAATAGCTCTCCGAAATTCAGCAGGTGAATTGAAACATTGAGAAGTGAGTCACTTGCTCCCAGGGTCAATTTGAAGATGTGGATAGGTCTCCCTTTTTTTGAAAACAAACTGTGAAGCACACCTTTCCCTCTAAACACACGTTGCATCACTTTGCGGTGCATCTTGGTGCATTTGGTGCACTGACGATATGTGACATGACAGATGCCACGTGGTGTCAGCGGTGTCAGCGGTGTCAGGTGCAGACCAAGGCGCTGTCCACCTGAGAGGCGACGCGACCGGCGATGGCTCGCAGAAGAGGCCGGAACACGACGTGATACGTCGATTTTTTTTTGTAAAACTTCAAACATTTCAACCATCTTTCTACATCTTTCTACATCTTTCTACATCTTACGGACACTGAAGACACTTAACTATCTTAACTTGGAAAACAGAGTTTTGTTGGTTGAGAAATGACATGCAGCTTGTTCTGGTGAATGTCTGAGAATCTTACTTGCTCGTGGCTTCAGGGTGTTTCATCAGGTCATTGCATTGTTTGTGTCTGCTAAGATCTGCTAAGTGTATTCGATTGCTCTTGCTTGCCAATTGGCAAATAATTCGCAACCACAATATACACCATAGTGCCCTCCGCAAAAGCGGGGGGAGAGAAATTCGCAAAAGGTGCAGCATGAAATTCGCACAGGTCACAGCAGCGCTGAATCAGTATCATTAGGACTTCATGTTGCGAAAGCAGCCAGAAAGCGCTGAACACATTTGCACCATTCTGATCCATTCTGCACTATTCTGCACCTTTTGCTCTGCACGTTCCGAGCAAATCTGGATACCAGATTGCTCTTTAGCAGTAGCACCCGAGTTTTCTTTTTTTTTGTGGTAGAAATGGCCGTGAAGTCTTGAAGTCCAAGTGATGTGCAATTGAAGAAGTGCACTTCCACCTGCTCCATGGGCCGGGACAGACCTATTTTTTAGACATTTTTGCTCCTTATTGCTCTGCAACCTTGATTGCATTGATTGCTCCCGCAGTGTTTAAGTTCAAGCGTGCCAAGTGTGCCAGTGACACTGCCCGTTCTTCAACGGGGATCGCGGGACTTGGACAAATCATTCTGTCATTGCCTCATTGCCCCAGCAAGGGTAGCAATGCTTGACAGGCACAGACTGATGTTTCCTAATGTTTCCCATGTCGTCCCATGTCTTGTCTTCACAAGCTGTGGAGTCAGAGTCCTCCCTTGCCTTGTTTTGATGCTTGATCCTGATTCTTGATCCGATCCTGCATATTTTGTGACTTCCTGTGTTTGTCGAATCTTCCCTATGTCATGTCTTGTCAACATGCGGTGACAATGTCCCAGGTGATGGAGCCGTCTGCGGATCCAGTCTTTGCTACTCAGCAAAAACATGCGACATGCCTTGCACACGGTGGACTTTGCTTTCAGCCTGACACGGAAGTACTGCAATTTTCAGTGTAATACATATAACATGACGATGTATTTATATATAATTTAATATATATATATATATATATTTATACATGGCACACACACATATATATATATATATGCCATATATATATGCCATATATATATATGCCATATATATATATATATATATGCCATATATATACATATTATATTTATCAATAATGATCTATACTATAAATATACTTTGCGACATTGGCCAACCTCTGTGATACGTTTGGTGAGCTGATCTGCCATTAGATTGGACAGCATGGGAAATTCAGGAGGCGCTGGGCTTGTGCCAGAATGGTGTTGCAAACGAGGAGCCCCATCTTGTGCTGTCAACCGTCTTGTTTCACATGGCAACCAGACCAAATGTTCGACAGGTAATTTCCAACCATTCTCCTCTTGGCATTTTTGGCTTTGCCTTGTGATTTTTGGTCCTTTCCTGCTCTAACAGCGACTGACTCAAGCCCAACTTGGCCCAGGACACAACTCAGACAGCGTCCAAATCTCAGCAGAGCTTTGGAAGGCTTTTGACAGCTTCATTACAAGTGAAAGCAGCTGCAAGATCTAGGCAAATATCATCAAAGATCTGAAAACTGCTCTACAGAGCTGACATCATGGACAGACACGGACAGACGCAGCTCAGCAATTTTTGCAAAGGCATTTAGTAAGACCTGCTTTGCAATCTACACTTTGGCGTGGAAAGATCTTGCTGAATTCAGCGAAGTCCAAAGACTAAGGCAATTCCAGCCGCCGGGTTTTCTGCAGTTGCCTGGCCATGGGTTCAACAGTTTTATGGTTTCAACGGTTTTATGGTGCTGTTTTCGCAGTTTTCGTTCTGTCACAACAGATCTCCAGCACGAATTCCTTTTCCTTGACCTTCACGTCGCTGTGAACCGTTGTGCTTGATTTTGTTCTTCCTTGCTTATTTTGCAATATTTTGCATTTGCCTTCGCTTCCGAGATTTTTATTCTCCCATTAGTTGATTTTGCAACTCCCAAGGATGCAGATGCAGCAGATGCAGATGCAGCAGATTCAGCAGCAGGTGCTATGCCATGCTATGCCATTTCTGTCGGTTGTCTTCTGCATAATTCATGTCTTCTTCGGGTACACTCGAAATATCTCGAAATATGAAAGACCCTCTTTGGGAATTGTTCTATTCTTGGGGCGGGCTTCGGCCCAGCATTTCTATCAGGTGAATGATTGGAGGCCAAATGATCAAAGATTTTGAAATGGTGAAGGGAAACTGTCCCTGGTTTTTAGTCTCAAGTGCTTGTGCCTGTAAGGCGCAAGCACGACACCTTTGAGGGTTGTTAACGCCTTTGAGAGCACTCCCCCAAACCCAGAAGTGCTTACGGCATTCAGTTGCAAGTTGTAAGCACATCAGTCCAATTTTTAAGTTTGTCATGTTTATATTTTTTTTGGGGGGCCCAACGTGCACAGTGCCTCTTTGCAGAGTTCCCATCTTTTGAAGAGCTTTGGATCGATTTGAAACTGAAGATACGGGAGGGTGCTCTCAAGTAGCTTGAGAGTTACACAGATGCGTTCACTGATCCTGATACACGGGTGATCGACCTTGTTTGCAGGTGATGTATGCAGTGCAGGCACGGGTGATTCACCTTGTTTGCATTTTGATGCGGTAAAGCGGTCAGAATTTGATGCACGTGTGATCTGCTGTTGGAGCGTGAGTTGCATGCTGGATGCTATCGTGAGTTGCACTTCACATGTTTGCATTTGTTGCCATTGTCAGCCAGTCCATTGATTTTGCATGTTTGCAGTTGGAACTTCGCAGTTTTCATTGACAGTGCTTCATGTTTTGTTGAGTCTAGGCGCTACGGCAAACACAATGTGTTAATCAATACCTCAAAATATATATCAATTATAGTAACGCGATTTTAACAGTGAATTTTACCCGTGTTGACTTAGTGTTTACCTATTGTTAAAATCTACGAGTTTCTAGGTGAACGATCCAGATCCATCTTATGATCTACAGGCGCATGTACAGCAGCAGATCCAGCAGACTGCAGAGTCTGGGCCATACAGAAGCGCGACAGAGTCAGGGCTGTCCGAACTTTCTGTCATTTCGATATCCTTTGACATTTTTTGCAAGCATTTTTAATATTTTTTAATACATTTCTTGGCATACTATCATATGATATCATAGCATACTATCATATGATATCATGTGCATCACTGCATTATCTACTCTCTGCTCTTTCAGATGCAGTGTGAAAACACCAGACATGACACTCTTTTGCCTCTAAGGTCTGGCACGGGGCAGGACCGACACTGGCCCTTGGAGATCTTGTGGTGACGAAAAGACACGGAAAGGAGGGAGGAATTTTCCGTTTGGACCCGCGCGATGCAGGATGCCACTTTCAAGAATCCAGAGGCTTCCAGGGCGCACAGGGAATCCCGAGAGAAACTGAAACAGATGAAGTGGATCTTTGTTCATCTTTGATCTCAATTCATCTTAATTCTACAATAGTTATCAATAGTTCCTGTAATAGTTACTCTAATTAGTTCTTTGGTCCCTAAAAACTTCGTGCCATCTCCGTTGAAATTCTGACGAGGACTGCATGTGTTGCTTGAGTATGCTTCCCGTGTCCCACATGTCCCGTATGTCGCGTCGCAGGCCATCAGCGCCTTCGCTGCCGCTGCCACCACAGCGGCTCTCTTTTACTGTCAAAGCCTCCAAGGTTCCATGGCTCCACCGATTCCGGAGGCGGTCAGAGATGGTGGGTGTGACATGGTGTGACGGGGAAGCGATGATTCGCCATGCGCCGTGCCAAAGCCAGAAGTGTTGCGATGAAATCCGCGCAGGTTCCCATGGCGCCCTATGCTTGGGGGTTCTTGGTTTGCACTGTGATACGGGTAATCAAAGAAAATTGGTGACGCCATGGCAAAGTTGCAGAAACAGGGAAACACGAGCTGCAAGATACAGCCCACGGAGTCTTTTAAAAAACACGTATGCAAGAACTTTGATTTCCAAAGGATAGAACCGCTGCAAACTCTGTGTTTCCGAGGACACCACCAGCCAAAGCCTCAAGAGACAAGCTGTGGATTTCTCGAATTGGACAGGTCTAGAGCCAATGTAGAGATGTCGAGATCATTTTGGATCGGTGTCTTGAGAATCGCAAAGACAAAGCAAGGCTTTCCGTATTCGCCGTATTCCTCATCTCTGAGCATTTGCGATAATCTTTTATGTCTGACGACTGCAATGGTCATGTCTATTCGCTGCCAAAACTTTCCACTCACGCGAGGGGTGGCAAATGCCATGGTATCCGACTGGTCAGCAACCCAGGGTTTGCTCCTCCAAAAATCGAACAGAATCGATTGTATCAAAAGGGAGACTTCTTCACTGCTGTGGGGACACTGCTGCTTTCATCTTCTTCCTAAGCTACACGCAGATGCACAGATTGACGAACACATGGACTGGACAGTGCAAAGCAAAGTTTCAGACTTTCCACAGACTTTCCACAGATGGTCAGAGGGTCTTATCGCGTTTTACGCAAGGTCCCTGTGCCAATGAGGCAGCCTGAACCTCAGTGGTAGGCTGGAAAGATTCCAACGCAGCTCAACATGGAACAGTTGAGGCACCAGAAGCTCCAAAGGAAGAGGCCAGCGTTGGACAATGCGGCAATGCGGGTGTGAATTTGTTCATGTTAAGAGTTAAGACCAATATGTCTTGGAGACATGTCAATGTGTTTGCACGGCTAGTGCGATGTTTCTGGCTGGATCCGGTTGGCGCGTGCTTCTCGTGGAAATTGTAGGTGCTGTGCACTCCGAAGAAGGAAACAGCCATGGCCTTATGTGGAGCGGAGCGCACAAAATAGACAACTGCATGCAATTGAATACAATCGAATGCAACTGAGTACAAATGAAATCAAATGAATACAACTACAGCATACTACAGCATTGGATCTGAATGCACTGGGATCAGGGCTAGTATCGATTCTGACCTCAGAGGGAGATGCCGTTGTGCCTTTGCAGCCAATGTCCACTTCCTGCATCCTGCATCTTCCTGCATCTTCCTGCAGCATGTGCAGAGACATTTTGTATACAATTTTGTTCACTTTTGATCCGAGGGAGAGCACAACAGTGATGGAGTCACTCCCTCTCCTGCGAGGGCCCTGAGCTAGCACCAGGATCCGAGACATACCGTGCAACTTGTGCAACTTGTGCAACTTGTCTCACTCAGAGAGCTTTCTCAAAAAGCAGGTTTTCAAGTCGCCGATTTCCAGTGGATTTGACGATTTGCCGATTTCCAGTAAGGTCCAACACCTGAATTTCGGAGCCACGCCGTCGGACTATGGAACTGCCGGATATGCGACGTTGTCGCCCATGATTTTGAAGCTCAGTGCTGAAGCTCAGAGATCTCAGAGTGCCTGACAGACTCCTGTCAGACTCATGATATCTCATGATGATGTGATTCGAAAATGGAGACCAAACAGGTTCAATCATCCGCCCCACAGTAACATACAGCAACATACAGCAACATACAGCAACTCACTTCATCAAACTTTATCAGACTTCATCAGACTTCTACAATTCTCCACATTTGATCCAAGTTGCGATTGCACATCGTGAGGCGAAGTGGTGAACACAGATTGCCAGAGCCCGACGACTGCGTCAGATCGGCCGAAGCTTGACTGCATTGACTGCATTGACTGCATTGACTGCATTGACTGCATTGACTGCATTGACTGCATTGACTGCATGAGAATTTCTGCAAGAGAACATTCAATTCATGGAGATGTTTTGAGGGCGCGCATCCGCAGACCGAATCCCCAGGTCCACTGGTTGGCAAAGTGAGACTCCTGAGGACAGCTCCAGCGTTTCGAGGTCCTCCGGATCCTCCGGGTCCTCCGGGTAGGTGATGGATATGGACCGATATGGATAGGTAGATGATGGTAGGTGTAGGTCCCCTTGGCGTGCGAGGAGAATGCGGGAGCCATGCTGCCCCTACCTGAGATGGCTGAGATATGCTGAGATCATCTCTATGTTTTGGCGATTTTTGGTGCAGGTTGGAGGCTAGGCATGGACTGTCTGAGGCTGCAGCTTCTCAAGGGAGGTGCAAAGGAGGACATGGGAAGTCGATGTGAACCAGTTGTCGCCCAGTTGTCGCCCAGTTGTCGCCCGGTTGAATGATGTTGAATTCAAATGCTCCATTTTGATTTTCGACATGGCCCGACATGGCTAGTGACTGCTAGTGAGTTCGGTCAACTTGTTGCGACAGGAGTCGAGGCCTGGTCGCCACGCTGGGACTTGCAGCTTGTGCCATGTCGTGCCATGTTGCACCGGATTCTATTTCAGAGTTGAGACATGTTGAGACGTTGCGCAGGCCAGCCGAAGGCCTGTACGGACTTGCCGCGTTTGGATTGTTCAGCACATGTCAGATGCTTGGCATTCCGAAGAATGTCCAACTTTCCTGTGCCTTGCAGGCCACATCACACCAAGCACTGCCAGTGAGGAAGGGGGTGATTCTCAGCGGCAGGCGCGGGCCATTGTACTATGTTGATCTATTTTGTAGCGTCGATTTGAAGAGATTTCCAGGATGTTCCAAGCGTTTATTCAATGCGGGGTGGTGCTTGTGAGGCTCTAGCTTCGAGCGGTCAAGAGCTGCTCAGACAGTCCTCATCTCAGCTATTGAAAGAGTGACAATACCTCTCCTGGGCTTTCTTCTCTCCCAAATCCTCTTGTTTGCATGCATTTGCTTGTATTTTCCCACTTTAAAAGCATTTAAAACATATTTAAAAGCTATTTCCACACCTTTCTACGGATTCTACGGCTTTTGTCCGCGTCTTGTTCAATAATCTCACAGAGAGGCTGCGAGGAGGCGCAGAGGCCAAGGCCCAAAAGGCGACGAAATGCGACGAAGTTTTCCAATGTTTTCCACATCAAAATGACAAAATCATCCAAATTATGACATCCAAATGTTTATCATTGTTTATCCACAATCCGTCTCAGTCTTATCAGTCTTGTTTTGGTTTTTATTCCTGGCAACGCAGGGAACAAGTGGCAAGGCAACCCACGTGTTGGCGTCTTAGTGACGGTGTGCTTCTTTGGTGGCCGGAAACGCTTTACGGATCTTTACGGTCAGATCGCACATTTTTCGATACTGTCCCCTTTTGGCATTTCCATTCCAGACGAAGGATGCGTTTGCTTGGTGTTAAGTCTTGATAGATGTCTGTCAAGTGGTCCAATTTTAAGCTATGACAATTATGACATGGATCACTTAGACGCAGCTGGATTGGTTAGAGTGTTTTCTCAACGTCTGAGGCGCAGGGCAAAAAATGGTGAAGTGAGAGTGTTGCAAATTTGAGACCACATTGGCAAAATTGGTCTATGGTGAAATGTTGTGAAGCAGAGAGAGAGAGAGAGAGAGGATGAGAAAGGCTCAAGCTTTCAAGCTTTTTCCAAGACAGGTTGTTGCCAGAGCGTGACGACATGAGACAGCATGAGACAACGACTTCGATGTCAATGGCCTCGATTTGAATTTTCCAACCGTGTTGTGGCTAACGACCTGTGGTGGAGAAAGGACAGGTGAGACGTTGATGAGACGTTTTAGAGACGCTTGTCGACTCGCAAGGTTGGCCAATGGCATCCAATGGCCAAGTCACTGTCATCCATGATGTGTTGGCAGACCGTGAGGGTTTACTTGGAACATGAGAAGAATGCCATGTTTGATCATGTTTGCCATGTTTCTTGGCGTTTGGATATTTTAGATCTTGAAAACGGGACAGTCGGACAGACCATTTCATGTAGTCACAATGTAGTCCCACGGTGCCCACGGCTACTTGGCAGGAAGTGTCACATGCAGTTTCAGCATTGCTTCCGACCAGGATTCAGAAGCTCGTTTAAGCACCTGGAAGAACATCAAGAACTGCCGAGAATGACTATAGGAACAGGTTTGTTGAAATTGGTTTGTTCTTCGATATTTTCTGTTTGCTTGCATTTTCATCAATGCTACCTATTTGTCTCGATTTTCAGCCATGTCTTTTTGCATTGGTTTCTGTCTTCATCCACGTTTTGGAACTGTTTCCAGTTTCATCCTCCCTATCCATCTTGCTGATTACATCAGCTGCACAGAAAGACAATGAGACTCTCGCAGAAATTAGTTGTTCTTCCTTGTGCGAAATAAGTCCGACTAGTAGCCAAACTGGTCGCTCAAACTGGGTCACCAGTCGCTTCAATAGCCATCCCAGTTTGACATGTGGCCGCTAGACCACCACCCGCAGGGTGTAACTTCTGGATTAGGTGATCGGGGAAACAATATGAGCCAATATAGACATTGACTCACAAGATGTTCCAACTTTTTCAGACGCATCTCAAGATTTGTTCAAGCGCAACTTCCAGACGGACACTCCGGTGCTCGGTTCGTCCTAGTGCCCAAACAGAAGAGCAGAGACAAATTTGAATCTGCAGATACTTTGAGAAGCTGACTGAAATCCCAGAGGTGTCATTGATATGTGTCCAAAGATATCAAGTGATATGGATCCTCTCGAGAACTGCAGGTCTCTGGGTAGTGCTTGTGCTGCTGCCTGCTGTGAGAAGGGGTTCACAGCTGGGTTTGCAGTACGAAAGCTGGAGCTGCGACAGAGAGCGATTCTCTTCCGATGCTTCAGTACTGTGTGAAACGAACTATAATTAGACTCTAGACATCTCTAGACTGTACTGTACTCAATTTTGTCTAGTTGCTCCGAAAGGAAGATGTTTTGCATCAATGTGCTGAACGCTGAGAAGAGCGCAATTTGACTTTTGCAGGTTCAGCTTCTGTGCTCATCATATTTAATCTGATCTTATCTTTTACGAGCTACTAGGCTCGGCTGCCAGGAGTCACAGCCTGCAACTTCTGCACCAAGGGTCAAGTATGGTCAAACTTCTACAAGACTGAGTTAAACAGATAGAACCAAGAAAATTGTAAGTGGCACCCATCAGTTTTGATCCGTACTGGTGTATGGAATATCTAGACCACAGATAATACATGTAAAGAATTTGATTTTAAATCTTTCGAATCAATCCTCCTCCCCCGGAGACATTCAAACAATTTCAAACACCTTACTAATCCACCACGAAACATTCAAAATGCGAACAAGGTGTTTGCATGGGTCAATTGCCCGCTTATTCCAGCTTGAAAGTTTTGAACGTTGATGTGCTGTGTATGGCTTCCCCAACAGTCAGCCTTTTAAGGCATTTTTGTTGCTTCCATTATTGAAATCCATTGTACCGCCGTAGTGTGCAAGATAAAAATGCCTGGATTCTGCTTGGACGGTGAAGTTTGGAACTGGCGATGACACTGCGCATTCCCAATTCCCCCAGCCAACCAACTAGTATTTTAGCTGTCACGGCCAGAGCTTTGTGAGCTGAAAGGCTGAAAAAGTCTTTAGCGGTTTTGATATGTTTTGTTTTGTTGATGTTCCATCACAGTTTGGGGCTTCCCTGCGTGCAGAGCTGATGGGCTTGGGCAAAAACCCACAGATACCATACACTCGCCGTACACGCCGTAGAGCTACAGTACAGGGCTTCCACAGCGCAAGTCGTCATGTTAAGTTGCAAGTCCAAGACCCAGAAAACGACTTTACAAACATCTGAAAGCGTTTGGAAACTGCTCGTCTGCAGAGTCTAAAGTGTCTACATAGTGTCTACAGTATTCTCAGTTTTGCTTGGAAGGCAATGATTTGGTTTCACCGACCGAGATGGTCTGATGCCGGTCACCAGAGTGTCTGGGGACACTTGGAGAAAAGTTCTCAGGCTTTGGAACAGATTCCATCAGATTCCAGCGTACGATTCCATCCGGGTGCATCATGTTTTTTCATCCCCTTTCATTTAATTCATCCCTTTCCATCCTTTTTCCATGTTTCCGAGGCTTCAATCCATGATTGCTGGCAGCCTTGGCTCAAATGTGCGAGGCCAGCCACGCCTTATCTCTATATCAGATAACCGCGTTAACTGTGTTGTGTTGTGTGTCGGGTTGCTCAGCATCATCTCAGTGGCTGGAATTGACTTGGAATGATAAATATATGGTTAACATTAGTATACATTAGTTTACTTTGTCATACTTTGCCTACTCATCCAGATTTAGGGAAAACATCTAGGCATGGTGTGTCATATCGTTTGTCATTGTGTTTTCAGTCGTTTGATCTCGTTTGAAATATCAAATCCTTTCAGTCGTTTGTGGTTTCCGAGTTTCTGCTTTGCTGAGGTCGTGTTCTCGGTGCTTTGTGCAGCTTGGCTGCTTTTGGTCCCAGCATCGCAAGCATCTAGCAATGTTGCACATCAATGCACATGATCCTGGATCAAACACAATCAAACACAATCAAACACAATCAAACATCATCAAACATCATCAAACATCATCAAACATCATCAAACATAATCATAAAGTGTCTAAAGTGTCCAAAGTGTTTGACTTTTGTGTTTGTCCTTTATTTGGAATTGCTCAGTTGCATCAGTCTAAAGTGTCCAAAGGGATTTTGGCGACCAAAGAAACGAGCAGAATTTCGCTTTGCGCTCTCCACATGGGTCGATCAGCCCTTCCACATGGGTCGGTTTCCAATCCACTGAGGTTTTAGTCGACAATGTTCACTTCGCCGCTTGCTTCCAACATCTTCCAAAGGGAGACGCCTTTGAAGTTCTTGTCAAATCGTATCTAGCTTTCTTATTCTTTCTTCTGATTTCTTGTCAAGATACATCTCTCAAAAGGAAATCAAAGGGTTGTCCCAGAGTTTGGTCTGAAACATGTAGAAGTCACTGGTCAGCAAGACAGGGAGATGTAAGGTGGGGAGAAGGAAACTGGAGCCATCTGGAGCCTATCAGATGTTGAGAGTTTCGCTATATTTCGCTTGAGTCAGAAGCGCTTTATCAGTTTGCACAATCTGTGAGACAGTGTGTTGATGCATGTTGTGCAAATTGTTTCGATCCAAAATTGTTTCTAGGTCCACTGAATCCAATGCATTGGGAGTGTGAAAGCAAACAGATACGGTGACTGTGACCGCGACCACTGAGGGAACATTCGCATTTGTTGCATGCCGGCAGCATGGGTCTTGTGTGCGGTGGTCTTCATGCATTGGGCCCTGACCACTTGGCAACGCTTGTGACTTTCAGCGCGCTGCTTGGCTTCCACCCTTTACTGAAAGGAAGAGTTTCGCCATGTTTCTAACATTTTCTAACATTTTCTAACATTCCCACTTTGCCTTCTGAAGCGCCACGTGATAGTGTTTCCACTGCTACAACACGTGATCGTAGAAAGGCAATCTTCTCAAAAGTAAGAGTAAACAGCAAAATCAGAGTCAACTTCTAAACTTTTCCTAAACTTTTCTAAAGAAAAGTACAAGATGTGGCAATGCAAGTTTCATCAAGTTTCCACAATGTGGCAACATCCGCATCTAGAAGTTGTATGAAGTTGTGTTGCCGTGAATTTGGGACCTGGTCAGGTTGATGCCACCGCTGGCAGCTGCCAAAGTTGGCGCTTCCTGGGGCCTTGGGCATTGTCTTGGCATCGTGATGGCGGGATGCGGGATGCTGACGGTTGGGAAATCCATGGAAATCCGGAAATCCGTGAGCAAAGCAAACTTCATCTTTGTCATCGCCAACATGTCCTTCCCAGAGAAATGATAGAAATGCTTGCTATTTTGTTTTGGCATTGACTGCACTCATCTTTGCTTTACCAATATTAAACTGTTCACTCTATGGTCAGTCAGATGGTTTAGAACTTGGAACAGTTGACTTTTTTCTTGCATGTGAATTCAGTGTCTTGTGCGACGATACTTTGGTAGGCAACAAAAGGATTTTAGCGCAGCGCCATGTCGTCTTTGCGCGGTGAGATGTGTCTGTCGTTGTCGTTGGCGCAGATTGCTGCGGTGATCTACGCACTGAGCAACATTCCTGGAGTCCATCTTGAGGGCTATGAGTTCTATGGGGACTGCGAAGAAAGTTATGGCAGTTATGGCAGTTATGGCAGCTATGGCAGTTATGGAATGTTGCAAGACTCTGCAAGACATGTTTTTTTTGGTCCATTTTTTGCTGTGCCTTACTGTGAGCATTCTGTGAGCTATTGAGTCTTCTGGAGAGCTGCAGTTTAAATTTTAGCAGGACTATGTAATCGGTGTTTCCATGATCCTGGTTGCAATCTACTTCATCTGCCGAGAGTCGCTTGCCTTTGAACTTGGGCGAGTATCAGTTCGAAGTGACCAAAATGCGACAAAATGCGACAAAATGCGACAAAATGCGACAAAAATATACAAAAGTCAGGAGTTCGTTGTTCGCTTTTTGTTCGCTTTCAGGGACAAGTACATCACCTTGGATGCAGATGGCGAAGAGACAGTCAAGAGCTGCCCCTGTTGCCATAGTCCGCCCGCGGAGCATTTTCATACCGTGCTCCAGGGCATGATTAAATCTGATTGAATCATTGTGTCAGATCTTGTCAGATCTTGTCAGATCTTGTCAGATCTTGTCAGATCTTGTCATATGATTTGCATATGGTGTCACAATGCATCACGTGAGTCAAATGTGCTTGCAAAAGATCCCAATAGAAGTGATGCTCTTGCTTGCGGAGCATTTTTACATAGTTTTACCACATCAGTATTAGTTGCATTGAAGCAGCACACAAGTGGACACTCATTGCCAAATTTGACTGGAGCTGTCATACTTCCCTCAGTCTCGCAAACGCTCCTTGGCAGGATCAAAAAACAAAACTCTGTGGCTCTTATTCGGCAGCTGGGCAATTGAAATCTGTCGAGAGCTGCTTTCCAACAAACATCATGAGCAAGTGTCTTCACCCAGCGCACCGAGTATGCACAGAGTCTCCATAGAGTCTCCATAGAGTCTCCACAAATGTTTCGCAGTTGGGGGTCTTTTGCTCTACCAGTTGCGAGTCTCTGAGGACAAGAACCACTCAGACGACGAGGACACACGCCTTTGACATCCTTTGACCTTGTACTCCTTTGTAGTCGTACTATGGCGTATCAATAGGCCACTGTGAGGTTTAAGTTATAAGGCTATATGCTATACAACTCAATTTAATGTAAACATATAATGATAAAATAATACAATCATTGACAATGTATCATAAGGATGCGTTCCATGCGCAATGCTTGGATTTATGCAATCGTCTCCAGGAGATGCATGGAGAGAGTGCGGAGACAGCGCCTCTCATTGGAAATGATCACATGCATGGTAGGCGGAACCGAGGGTTCCACATCGGGAGTGGCGAGTGGAAGACATCCAGCAGCATGAGCATCGCATGCGCTGACGAAGCTTCCCTCTTGTTCCTGTAGAGAGCAGTCAACTTTTTGAAGCAAATCGAAGTGTTCAGGAGCTGAACGTCAGACGCTTGATGAAGTGATACCATGTGATACCTACTTTTTTAGATGAAAGACATTGAAGACCAGGTGCCACACAGTGCCACACAGCTCAATCCAACAGGGATGTGAAGAGTGCTGCTGTTGGCTTCCTGCAAGGCATGTGCCAATCTGAGCGCTCTCAGGTGAACATGTGAGATCTCATGTGCTTTCCAAGACTTCAAGCCACTTCAAGCCACTTCAAGCCACTTCAAGCTGCTTCAAGCTACATCCATTCACCAAGAGATGGATTCAGCTCAGGTGCTGCCCAATGGGCTTAGTGCAAATTACATATCTTTATGGCAAGAGCGCCATAGGCACGGAATGCAGCTAGTTTCCTCCAGCAATCAACGCATATACACAATTTGATCCTAGATTTGATCGTAGATGAGGTCAGGTGGATTTTGCCAGTCCAAAGCTGTTCAAAGTCTCTCTCTCTCTCTCTCTCGAAGACAGCAAAGTGATGGCAACAACTTTTCCATGTTCTTCATGAGTCAAGAGTGTGAAACCGGTGTGGCTCTGTCCCTTTCTCAGATACCATGGTTTTTATCGTGGTATGTGCCCTGGTCTCGATCGTTGGCCAGCGCCTTACTTTTAATGCAGACCTCACAGAGTACACAGGATCACGTTCAGCGAACCCTGAAGCCTTCGGTGAACGTGTTGTAAACATGTACGTATGATCGTAACATGTGATCCACATAGCTTGCATATATGATATCAATGTTGAAAAACCCATTGTTGCTGCAGTGGTTTTGCTTCAACATTCGGTGTGAGGCACAGCCACGATTGCTGCGCTGTGGGTCCGCGCCTTTATCGATGAAACATGGGCTTTTGCATTGGATTTTCATGCACATCCTGTCGATCATTGTTCGTGTGTCGGTCCCAAAGCCTATTTTTCTGTTTGTTCTCTCGTACTGTTTCCCTTCCCATGCTTTCCTCATCTTTCCCCTCACCTCTCTTCTGTTTTGTGCCGATTTGTGACCTGTGCTCTTCCCGAAGGCAAGCTTGACCAGGAGTACTATGGCGACAGCGGTGAGTCCAAGGCGCCTCTGAATCTCTCAACAAAGCCGCAGAATTCCAAGGATGCCAAGGGTTGAGACGGTTGATGACGGTTGATGACGGTTGAGTTGTTTGTAAATTGGCTGCGGCCGCAGATGGCTGCAGGTTCATGTACCGAAGCAGCTGCTTTTTGGCTTTTGCCTGCGGCGTGTTGTGGATTATTGTAACTGGGAAGCATTGGGAAGCAACGTGCATCGATATGAAGCTGTGAAGCGGCTGACCAACGTTATGAATCAGTCATGAAATGTCATGAACATTCCTAATACTTTGCCACATACAGCGCAGTATTATGCAGTATTCCTGTAATCTCGACGAGCGATTTTATGCACATATTGACATATTGAGTTCTTGCTGTTGAACACAGATTGGCTGCTCGCAACACAATATCCTACTAGATCTGATAAACTCATGAAACCTTTCAAGCTGTCGCAAGGCCAACTTCTTCCATTTCCTGGACAAGGCAGGGAAAGCTGTCGAAACACTGAGCCTCTGAAATATTGAAATGATTCAGCTTCAGAGTCATAGAACAGCTGCGTGACAGACTGTAATCTGTGGGAATTGAACCAACACTTGTTTGTGCGTCAGGTTAACTATGCAGAGCATCATATGATGGCCTAGAGTAGGCTGGAAGAGACAGTCATTAGTCATTACCCAGGCTTTCTCATATGGTCAAAGTTTTTGAAACTTGGTCAAAAAGTCGGCCTGTTTTGCGAAACACAGTAGGACAATGCAGGACACACTACTGAACACACACTTGCTCAGAAACAACATTGCGAATTTTGTTGTGGAATGCATCTCACGTGCACAAAACAATCCCTTAAAAACTGCCAGGAAAAATTGGTTGATCCATCGTGAAATTCAGTGCGAGGTAAAATTTTCCCACGTCCTTTCTCTGAGGAAGGTTCAGATGCAGCTGAACCAGTTGTAAATAACCAAATAAGTCCAGATTGCGACAACAGTGCAGTAGACAACCCTCAAGTGGAAAATATCGACATGCCGGTTCTTGGCTTAGCCGGTTGCCATGGACGAAAATGAAAAAGATTGAGCAGGTACGTGGATTGAGCGTCCCCAATCCATATCACTGTGCAACAGATGCGTCTTCGTTGGATGGA
>Ga0126342_10008342_pt1 | contig 18557 bp, 16 predicted proteins | sample Cyp1metagenome_FD_92528 | JGI IMG/M metagenome (GOLD analysis project Ga0126342, IMG submission 92528) | Coral microbial communities from Lord Howe Island, Old Settlement Bay, Australia - Cyphastrea 1 metagenome | ecosystem: Host-associated > Invertebrates > Cnidaria > Coral ...
AGGGAAAAGCCAAATGGTACGAAATTATGTCTATGCTTCCTACGGAATTAGCTGCTGAATCCAACACTTAGAGATAAAAGATTTCACAAGCCTTTCCACTATCATCATTGACCTAGACACGTTTTAAGTGTTAAATTCCCCGGTACGTTCTAAGTGATGAATCTTGATATTTGAACGTTCTAAGTGGGGTGCTTAGAACGTAGACGAATAATCACTTAGAACGTCCAAAAAGCGTGAAATATTCAGGAAAAATCCAAAATACGTTCTAACTGAATGTCCGTCGCTATACAATGCTATACACACAGACACATTCAAACGACTAGATTGTGGTGGACTATTTCAACTTTCATGGTGTTTTCAGTTGATGTGATGTCTCTATTTCTTGCTCAAAGGATTTGTGTACCAAAACCAAACAAACGCCATCAATGTTGCTATCCAAAAGAACACATGGAAGAACATATTGCTACTTCGAAGTACGGATAGCCATCACCCAAGGCCCAACACAACATGTGGGTCCTATGCAATTGTTTGGGCTAGTGGCTTGAAGTGTCATCTGTTTCCATCACTGCTTGAGGAAGGATAATCTTCTAGGGGGTCGATCATCCCATTTCCTTTTTCCCCACCTTCCAGGTGAGGGTCTCTAGAATTTATCGGAGTTGCTTCCTAATGGCCTAATGGTTTATTCCAATGGAACTGAACATATGATGAATGAGATACGTACTAGTTCATGATGTAATGGTTCATCAGAAGGATGAATATCCCCAAAGATATAATATATATATATATGGATTAATATGGTTCATCATGAAAAAATCCGCAAAACGATCATTTATCTCTGCAAAAATCATATGGCTTTGTCATGCTTTGTCTGACAGGGTATCCCCAAATCCCATGGCCATGACTTGGGTTATCCCAAGACGTCCCCGTGAAACACTTCCCGTTGCTTAAATAGCCTGTCAAGTCACCATTCAGTTGGTGGTAATGAGTATACTGAATTGATACGCAGTGGCTAATTGATCATGTATATATATATATACATATACATACATATATATATATATATACATATACATATATGTATATGCCAATAATTAGTGAATTGATTGGGTCAACCGACAGGTGGTGCTTGAGATTGTAGGCTCCGATGGTCATGATCTCAGGGCGGTGCTTCTGCGGAGAAAAAACAACATCCACCATGGGGATTTTAATGCATTTCATCAAGAAATGGGGACACCAACTTGTTGAAAAACGGTGTATTTACATATATTTACTACGAATAAATTGCATTTTAATGTGGACAAATATGGACATTAAGTCATTGGATTTTGGGGTAGCCGATTTTTGGGCCAAACCAGACCCTAGGTGGTTGGGGATGTTTGGGGCCAGTTAGAATCATCCACTTGTTGATTCCCAATGAAATATTCCAAATATCTCCATAAATGGTATACATATGATATGATTTATACATATGATATACATATGATGTACATCGGATTCATCTACATATGATATACATAATATCCAGGCAACAGAATTTATACATAGAATATAATATAATATATATATATATATTATAATTTCTCCCATTGGATTTCCCTTAAGTTGGAAAGCCATACGAAATGTTGCCCCCAAGGTCAACAGTACGACTTGGAGATCAACTCTCACAATCTCATGGAGGAGGAACGTTCCGGGATTGGTTTCTTGAGTGACAGCAGTTCATCTAATCTGTGGTAAAGCCAATCATCATGGGATTTAAAGCCTAAATAATAGGGATACTATAGGGATGTAACCAAGAACATATGGGGAACCCAACAATACTACACCCACCATTTTTTTTTTTAAACCATCCATCTATGGTAATATTGGGGACATTTTATCAGTAAGTGTCGTGCAGTAAGCTTATTATCATTGTGATGTCATGACTCTGATTCTCATTGTGATAGAGCATTCGGGGCATTATCATCCATGTTTGTTTGTATCTGTGGGTATTGTTATTGCCGTCATCTCTATTATCCCCTGTAGACCCTGCTATCCCTATCGTCACTATCGCTACTATCATCACTATCACCAATATCATTCGATTATACATCATCACCATCGTCACTGTCACTATCATCAGTATCTTCACCATCATCACTTTCATCACTGTATAAGATATCCTCACAAACATCGCTAGCATCATCACTAACATCATCACAAGCATCATCACTAGGATCATCACTAGCAACGTCGCTAGCATCATCAATCCATCCATCCATTCGTCCGTTCATTCGTCCGTCCATTCGCCGGTCCATCCATGTGTCCAATCATCATCATCATCATCATCATCATCAGCATTTTCGTTGTTATGGTTGTCGTCCTCGTCGTCATCATCATCGTCATCGTCATCATTCGCAGCCTCACTTGATGCACTTGAGAGTCCCAGGGCCACAGTGGTCAAGTTGACTTTGAGGCGCCCATCAAGAAGAACACCAAGCATTGGATGGCCAACAATGAGAAGGTCTGTGTTCTCCAGGTGCAGTCTTGTGGAGAACTGATTGTATCAATGCTTTGCCGATTTCTGTGGTAGCCTGCAGAGAAGGAAGAGATTGTTCAAGTGATCTGAAATTGACGTGAAACTGCGGCAATTCCCGGGCTGATCCTCATGTGCGAAGCGTTAAGGAATATGTTCATGTCATTTTTTCAAAACCAACCCACTCTTCCTATTGTGACAGAGACGCTGTGCAAGTTGAGTGTCTTGGGATATTTTGGGACCAATTTCTGTGCACGAGACTCGTCTTTCCAGCCAGTTTGTGAGGCAAAATTTGGCCATAAGTTCACGCCCACCGGTACTTAACATAAGCTTGGACAATCACCACTTGTAATGGGTAAATCATCTATAAATGGGCCATAGCTGCCATAGCATGCCATAGCTATCTTAAACCACCAGAGGGTAATAAGCTCCTGGTCCCGGGCACAGGTGCAGCAATTGCCAAAGATTGGGAAAAAGAAGAGCAGCTATGGAATCTTGGGCAACCCTTTTGAGGACCGAGGTGGGGGTTCCCAACAGATCCACCACTCAACCAGGGGTTCTTGGGGTGTCTCTGCTATGCAAAAAGATTGCATTCATCTGCCCTGTTGGGTCGTTGGGTTGTTCTGAAGATAAGGCACATCCAATCCACAGTATGATGATCACGTTTCCCCTTAAGATAGCCATTTTGGGCTATCCACAGCAACTTAAGAAGCATCAAATGCCTCCAATTCTTGGCTAGTGTTTGCTTTTTCAGATGGGTTTTGGCTCAAGGAATTGAATTCCTTACGCTAGCGCCAGGTCGGCAACCCTTCGGCATGATGCATCCTGGCCCCTTCCCAGGGGCTGTGATGGGACCATTGCAGGGCACTCAACCTGGGTCCAATAGTTTTGAGCCGCGAAAGTTGTTGCCACAAGAATGAAGATCATTACTTCCACCTCGAATTTAGCGAGCTCATGCTAGTTTAATATGGGGGTTTCCTAAAATAAGGGTTCCCCCAAATCATCCAAAATCATCCATTTTAGTAGGCCCATATCTATGGAAACCCCGATATGTTTTATGGAACCCCCCATATGTTCGTTTGGAAGTTGGACCTGGCCTGAGGATGCTTCCTTTGGGCCCTTTGATGGGGTGCGCAGCCATCCGCATGGATCTGGGTGGAATGCTGGAAAGCCTTTTGGAGAACAAACACCGGGGTCCACTTTCAACACTTTTTGGCCGGGCATTTTGCAGAATTTTCCTCACATATTTCATCATTTCTGCAATTTTGCAGCGGTGACATATGTTTTTTTTCCGTGTTTTTCTGGTGGTTAAGACGGGGGGAAAGCAACAATCTAAAAGGTTATGTTTACAGGGAAAGCATAATTAGGTACTTTGTTCTGTCAGTTGGATCAGGGTGCCGAATGTTTGCTCATCTCAGTATAGGTGGGATGAGGAGACCAAAGTCAGGAGGATACTGGGTATGGCCCAAGGTCACCACATATATATATATACTGTATAGGTATACAATAATGCATAATATACCTGTTATTATTGTCATCATTATCATTATTATCATCATTATCGTCACTATTACTACATATTACAATTATCATCATTATTACATATCATCACTATGTAATATACATACGAGTACATTCACTTAAATATGTGTTAATATAGAGGTACACATATTATATGTTTATATATGTTTATATATGTTTATATATGTTTATATATGTTTATATATGTTTATATATGTTTATATATGTTTGTTTATGTTTATATATGTTTATATATGTTTATATGCCTTGATGATCCTACAAATCCGTGCCTCCCTTAAAACGGATGCTGGAACCGCCGGAGCCATCAACAGTTTGACTGTAGAAGAGACAGGCCGGGAATGCCTGGGCCTCCACCCGGAGGCGGAGGATGATGTTTGGGCAGTGGTTTTCTGGGTGATTTCTATGGTTTTGCGGTTGATTTCTATGGATTTCTGAGTGATTTCCATGGATTTCTAGGTGATTTCCATGGATTTCTAGGTGATTGTTTTTGCCAGGCAGAAAAAGGATGGTTGAATAGCAAAAAGATCAGTTCTATATTTGTCCGCTGGCATTGTAGTTTATCACTGAACGGAACCGTTGATCGTAAACCTGACGGATCCAAATGGATATGACCCTGACGAACTTCTGCAAAAAAAAATGCCATTGTTTCGAATAACTTGATGATGATCCCTAGGTATTCACCAAGTGCATCATCGAATTGGAGCCGCAAACTTTGGAAGTTGAATCTCCTGACATATCCACCATTTTTTTCATCTGAAAAAAGCGTGACATGTTCATTTCCAAGTGAGTCGCCGCCCGAGCCAGGCATGGTTGGAGGCCCAGTCAGCAAGGAGCTTGGGGTGGGACGACCCTTTTCTCCTCATGGGATGATTCGCGGAGAACATTCTCTGATTCTCTGATAAAGATAATATATATATATGAATATGTATGTATATATATGAATATTTGTCATAATATATGATATTATGTGATAATATATGATAATATATGACAAAATATGATAATATCTGAATGTTTATTTCAATATTTGATTTGCGCCTCATGGAAAGTGGACGTGGAGAATCATGTTTATTTGTATTTATTTGTATTTGTATTTATTTGTATTTGTTTCAAAACACGTTTTAATCTCTTGACTAAGGCTTGTGTGCTAAACTAATGGCAAGAAATAAGGCCCCACATGCTAAACTTCTGGGGATGTCAAAAGCCAGGGGTAGCCCATCGCCGGTGGCCATTCTTGGTTGATGGGATGTCCCCGTACAGTGCCACAGCGGTTTTTCGAAGCTTGGTTCGTGGATATCCTAGGTACAACTGGTGGCTTTTCTACTGTACCTAGTGGGATGAAGCCTGTATATCATTAATCCCCATTTTTCTGGGTTATTATCTCATATTATCATATTATTATATTATCATATTATCATATTATCATACTATCATATTATCATATTATCATCTTATCGTATTATCACATCATATCATATCATAGCATAGCACATCACATCACATCATGTCATAGCATATCTCCATCAGTCACTGGGTTATAACCGCGGTGCTTGACCACCTATCCCATAGGAGTTGCGTCAATCTACCCGTTTGTGATGCATCACCCCGATTTTTTCGTAGTTTGCGTCTGGATCCACGTGTGTGACAATGAGCACTTTTTAGTGAACAGCTCAAACGACAGAAAGTTGTATCCTAGCTTTGGAGCTGAACATGGACCCAGATATATTGACTTTGTCTGGACATAGTGGATTCACCTGAAATCCAATGGTTCATCATCATTTTCCAGACTCTTCAATGGCAATTTTCAGAAAGATCCCCAAAAAAACATATTGTTGACGATGTTCCACTATATACGCGTTGTTTGTTGGTTCAATCCCCATTCTATCCCAATTCCAACAGGGATTATCCACTGTAGATCTAGCATGCATTCAAAGTATATCTACCATTCCAGGTTGATTATCGACTATATATATATATATATATATATTATTGTCCTCCATACAGCAAACACGTCTTGGATCCATGGGTAGATTATATGACCTTACATAGTGCCTTGGAAACGAGTATATACTTTTGAACAAAGTGCCGGCATTACTGCAAAGCGCCATCTTGACTTTAACCCAAATTACTTCATAGCTGCATGGTTTGATATGTTGATTAGCATTATTTTTCAGGATCAATAGTGAGCTTCTTGAGCCTTTCCCAAGTGGGATTTAATGATGCACAGGGAATGGAGGCATGATCAGCCAGTTTTGAAAGTACTTTGTGAAAAGGCCTTGGGAAACAAGCACTTTGCAAAGGTGCCAGTTAAACGAGAACTGGGAAGGTCAGGGTTATGGTAGATATGTAGTAATCGTAAGGGTAGACTCTCCAACTAGATATGGAGCTGGAGCAATAGAAATGTCTTGGATATGTGGGCTTGTATACATTCTGCAGATAGGAATAGTGAGGACCTCGATTCGATCCAGATAGATATTTAGATATTCACCATATATATTTCATATCAGATCTTGATATTCACCATATATGATCCCAGTCCCCGGTCCCGTAGCCCCCCCCCCAATGGTATGGTCCGCTACTCCCTGACCTAGAATCTTTCATTTCCATGGTATTTACAGCATTTTGGATGCACAACCTCATATTTCCATTGTATTTGCACCAGTTTTGGATGGAGAACCTCAAATTTCCATGGTATGTACAGCATTTTGGATGCAAAACCTACTTATATAGAAACTAAAGAGGATAGTTTTATTACCTCTTTATACATATACACATATTTTTATACATATATATATACATACTTACATACATACATGCATACATACATACATACATGCATGCATACATACATACATATATACATACATGCACACACATACATCCATGCATACGTACATATGTACATACCTACATACATACATACATACATATATAATATATTTATATATATACACTATATACATATACACATGTATACATGTATACATATATACATATATACATATATACATATATACATTTATATATATATATACATACATATATACATATAAACATATATACATATATACATATATACATGTATACATATATACATATATATATACCGATATACCATATATATACACATACATATATACATTATATACACATATTTACATATACATATATACACATATACATACATACACATATACATACATACACATATACATATATACATTTATACATATATACCTTTATGCATCTATACATCTATACATCTATCCATCTATATATACACACATATACATACATATACATACATATACATATATACATATATACATATATACATATATACATGTATACATGTATAGATATATACATATATACATATATACATATATACATATTTACATATATACATGTATACATATTTACATATATACATATATACATATTTACATATATACATGTATACATATAAAGACATATATACATATATTCATCCACCCAACTCCCACATCCACAGGGGGGAGGGGGGAACCATGACCATGGGGGGGGGAGGGGGGGGGGTCCCGGAACCTGGAACATATATAGAGATTCACCGTATATAGATTCACCATATATATATATATATCATATATATTCACCACATATATTTCATATTAGATATTGACATTTATATTTCACATCTACTCAGTTCGTAGCATCTTCAGATTGCCACCAGGACCAGCTGAAGAAAGCTGCCGAAGCAGCCAAGGAGATCGGCCAGGTGGAGGGCCCAGAGACGTGGAACTTTCGATGGGAAAAAGATCTATGAAGATATAAAAATGGGACTGTAAACATGGTGTATATGATATATATATATATACACTACAGTATATATATATACTGTATATGTACATATGTATATATATACATACACACTGTACAATATATATATATATACAAAACATGGACATATGTAGATCATGTCATGTCCGGATTTAGTGGGGATGTTGATGTAGAGTTTTAGTGAGATTAACCACAAAATGATGGGATATACCCTCTGGTAATTTAATATTGCTATGGAAAATCACCATTGTCGATAGATAAACCTCAACGAATGGGCAAACAATTCCATTGCTACCGTAAATTACTGGCGGGTATACCTAAATGGTGATTTAACCATCAAACATGGTGATTTAAGCAACAAACATGGTGGTCACATGGGGATATAATGGGATATCATGGGGATTTATCTGAATGACAAATGGTTTGCTGGGAAATCTTTGAACTAAATGGGCATTTACATGGGGAAATCATCAAACGAAATAGGATTTTCCCATGTTTGATTAGCCGAGGATACCACGCATGAACGTTCCCAGGAATGCTATCTGACTCAGGGGGAACATCTATCCTGCTCTTTTTCATGGCTCTGATTGGATCCTAACCCTACCCATGCAATATTTGTGTAGATGTATATGATATACGATATACATAAATATACATATACAACGCAATAATGTGTATGTATATATATATATATGGATGAATTATAATGACCTCACTGTAACCTCATTGGAATGACGATAAGTAAGAGGCATCATCCCCAACTAGCCATATTCAACTATTTTTTAGGCGAGTGAATTACTAATTATTATAATTCAGCCAGATAGAATCAACCACAACTGTTCAATAATTCCTAAATCTGGATCCAATGGGGTATATGATATATGGGATATATACCTAGCCTAACATACATGATATATGATGTATATACACGATATTACAGGCGTACATATCCCTTGTATACCAGGTCGTTCAGGGCATGGAGAAGGCTGTGGAAGAGGCCAAAGAACACCATGAAGGAAAGGTCGGGTGACCCAAGTCAGTGGAACCAAACTGTCTGAAAATAGGGTATATCACGGTATATCCCGCGATGTTTGTTGGCTAAGAATTTTTGATGGTTACATCGCGATTAGGTATATCCTCCACTAACAAAGAACATAGCTATGGAAAATGACCATTCATAGATGATTTGCTTGTGAAAAATGGCAAATTTCCATAGCTATGTTAAACTACCAGAGGGTACATGGAGGTTTCTATGGGATATTAGCAAGAATTCATGGGATATATATGGCTATACTTGGGATATGATGGAGATATAATGGGTATATCCCATGGGAAATCAACAGTTTGCTATGGAAAATTACCATTTTGAACGGGTAAATCTGTTACACATGGGCCATTTTTGATATCAATTTTCCGGATGGCAACTGGAGTGGCAATGTTTTTTCGACATTTGGGCGCCCCTGAGGCGGGCTTGATGCAAGAGTTGCTGGACAGCCTTGCCAGCATGCCAGGCCATTGTTTTCGGAACGTCATGGAGGGGAAGATCTACAGGAAACCCTGGGATCCATGGGGGGAGCCTGGAAATTTTCCCTTCAATGCTGGAATTGCAGATTGTAAGCTCTTTGTGGAGGTCGCTGTAAGCTAAGGTACTGGAAAAGTCATGAAGGAGGAAGTCACACAAATCATGAAGGATGGTGAGAGTGTGGGACCTTGGCGATTCTCTGTGGCCCTCAGTGGACCCGTGGACCCATATCCCTGTTGGAAAATCTATTCGCTCGCAGGAAATTCTAACCAGAAACCCAACGTTTTTTTGGCACTGGCACACAAGATTTGTTTGCCTGAAGTGTTGGAGATTTGGGTGCATGTCAAGGTATGGTATTATGGTATATTTCCTCTCACAATCCGGAAAACCCTCCTCCAGATGATCTGTGGCCAAACTTGGACATTGTCATATGGGGGATGCATCAACACGTTTGTTCACTGAGCTGCTGATGAACATCTGTTTTTACATCCCAGCTATATTGGAATGCGAACACCAGGAGATTCCATGGGTTTTGACTCATACCGGCCAATAGGACTGAGCCTCGGCACCCCGGCCACAGTCAGGATGTGTCACGGAGTTGGTGCGAGCACCCAATGGCACGGCTTGGAACTAAGCGCATCACTGACCCCTGAATTCGTTGGCTGGTGATTCTTGACCCATATCTGAAATTGGGAATGTCTTTAGATCTTTGATAGATACTTGAAATTAATAGAAACTAGAATTTCAAGTAATTATATGTATATATATATATGTATAGGCGATAGGGGTACACATGACATATATAATATAACCATGTATATCCAGTCCAACTTGCTCCTTATTACATCGAACATGATATGTATGATGGTGATGTGAACAATCTCCAAACGCCTGCACAAAGTCATGGCATGCGTATGGCACTGGTTTTCCCTGAAAACAGTGGTCGGACAGTCCTGAAACAATTTGGAGAAGCCGATTGAATCTGCTGAAATCATTGGCCGGCGATATACATGCAATATCTTGTACGATAGATCATGTCGTCATATATGCCTTGTCGCTTGTCAAAAGTTATAGTGTATGTATTGAATGTACTGTGTATAGTATCTGGTTGGTGGTTTGGAACATTTTTTATTTTTCCATATATTGGGAATAATACTCCCAACTGGCTAATATTCTTCAGAGGGGTTGAAACCACCAACCAATTATATATACAAATGTATTGGGTGATATCCACAACCATACATCTATATGTATCATCTAGATAGTATCCCATGTGTGTGCAAGTGTACATCACTCATACCACACACACATACAGAGATACATATGCATCACACAAACATAGATACATTATGGGTATAACACACATGTCACATATCTACATATGTATACACACATATATATAATATATAATATATATATATATAATATATATAATATAATATATATATATATAATATAGATAGCATATGTATATGTACGATATGGATACAGGTTGCATTCACGTGTGTATACATACACATCTAAAATCCCATCCCCCATTCATATTATATAAACAGCTCCAGAAGCCATGATGGGTGGATGTAGGGGATGGAATCACATACTCGGGACCATTCGGGACCACAGAAAGGGGGGTGTTTAATATGAACGGGGGATGGGATTGATGGGATTCTCTCCAAGAAATTGAATGTCACTGGTACTTACAATCCGATGTACGTTGAAAATGGGAACTAGCAACTAATGGGAGATCACCAGCGATGTATATAATGTATGGTTGTTTCATATTAATCGTAATAGCACCATTATATGTGTATATATATACATAATAGATGTACCATCATTATATCCCCATTATATCTATTATATCACCATCATATCTCCATTCTATGCAGTATCCATTATATCACCATTACGTATATGTATTCCATCACAACTATATCTCCCCATTTCCACCATTCTGGCCGCGGTTACCGTCGGTTACCGACAGCATCCTTCGTTAGGTCATGAAGGAAACGACCTGGTTGGTAGATGAGGACGGCCACAAGCAACGCGAAGCCGAGCCGGGCATGGCAGGGCCAATGGTGGCCATGGTGGCCAGGTTAGATTTGAACATGTGAAACTTATGTGGTTTTTCAAATGATTTTCAATCACAATTTGAGGGTTCATTTTTATATGTTTTTCAAATGAAACAAACACAATTTGATGGTTCATTGAAGGAAAGAACAAGGATCAAAGTGTGAGAACTTGGTGGGATTTGTGGGCTTGTGTTCACCACATTAGATTTGAGATGATTATATAGATCCGCTCAAAATTCCACTGGAAAATGTGGAGATCAAGAATCGTTTGACGAACCAACACCGGTCAGTCTTGCACAGGCATCATGGCCAGTCTTTCTGTATGTTCCATGTTTTTTTGTTCTACTCTTCTACTCCGAGTATTGTTGGTCACATATGGTCACATCCTCAATGTGGGTCGCAACCCAACATCTAGACAAACAATTTCTTCAATTTGTTGTTGGAAACTGATTCCATTGTTGGAACTGTATCCCCATAGGCGAGTGATGGTAAGTAGTTGCAGTGCAGGCATTCCCGGTTGCAACTCCATCGTTATTGGTAATAGCCGCATGGCAGATGGTCAGTTGTTTCCTTCGCGTCGGTTACATCTCCCTTCGCTTGGTTGATGTTGCTGTGGGTCAACCGATGACAATTGCGTTAGACTGTTGCGGGCCAACCCTTCCATTCTTGTTGCTGGTTCAATTGTTGGTCTACCTCATTTTGGGATGATACCCAATGACGAACATTCCAATTTTTATCCCAAGGCCGGGCCATTGCAATCACCGTCGTTTGGAGGCACCAATGGAGGCACAGGTCAGTTGGCTTGTCATGGCGTGTCATGGTACATGTTTTTTCGCTATTTAACCCAATAGGATGGCAACAATTTCAAGGCATACCCAAATGATGTCAAGAAAAGATATGAAACCACTTGTCTGCAGGAGGCAGTGAGTTTGGGGTATCAGTGATGTTTGGACCAACCCGGATGGGCCAGCAGGTTGCGGGGGTAGCCAAAATGATGGGGAAATGGTCATCAGGGAGGTTTGTGGGGATGGAAGAAGCATCCGCTTGGTTGATATGTTATTCTATGATATTCTTGCACCTTGAAGTGCTTGCGACGCTTGTGGTCGGATGGTAAATCAAGGACCAAAAACATATTTTTTTTCATGTTTGAAGAATTGTATTTTTTCACACTCAACCAGCCATTTTAAAGTCTGATGATGTTATTTATTCCATTGGAAAATATGCGAAAAGCACAAAAGGATGATATACAGTCTTGTTTGTTTTTTTTTTTTCCATCGATGACATATTATATATGGATTCGGATTATCAATGGCCATGACTTTCCGACTATCCTTCAAACATTGGGTTAAACAGCATCTTAGCACCGATTCACAACTTTCTGACCTTGTTTTTGGATTGTTTTCTCGGTTTTGCATAATATTTTCGCCGAATCCCCATCCCCCTCCGTCCTTTGCCAGGAGTCCAGGGCCCTCCGAAAAAACCGACGGCTGTTGCCAAAAGGCGGCAGCAACGGCTGGTGGTTTAAGCAAAATAGTTCAAGGTGAACAAAAATCTATCCCGGATTTTCTGGAGATTTTTCCAGGATCGCAGATGTTCTCAGATGTTTTTTTTTTACTCGCTTTGGGATGAAACTATGCGGTATTGGGCAACGCCGCAAGCGATTGGGGTTTCAAGATGTTTCAGGTTCAAAAAAGTAGAATGATGTAGGATGCACCCTCTGGTAATCGAACATGACTTGCTTGAGAATCCACCATTTAATTCGATGATCTACCATGGGATTTTCCACCTAGCCATGTTTGATGACACCGGAGGGTACATCTTTGGATAGTTGGCACAGTCATCAGAACCACGGAATCGTATGGTGATTCCTCCAATCCAAGGTTACCCGAAGCATCCCCCAGCCCGTGTCTTTCTGCCTCTTTGAAGTCTATTTCCAATCCGCTTAATTCGGAAGAAACCAATGAGAGAAAGTAGATGGATTCCCATGGATTCCCATGGATTGAGCCAGAGGTCATTGGGTACCTCTTGGCAGTGATTCCACACAAGGCTTACAATGGCTTACAAATATATCATCGTCATTTGTCTTTGCATACTTTTCATGTGATCCTTGCTTCTATGCTCTCTAAAAATCATCATGATGATCCATGATGGGATATATATATATATATAAATATATATATCTATAAAAATATGGATATATATATATACATATATAAGGGTATATACTTTGTGACTCCAATACTACTGGAAATGGATTTCAGTCTCCCTGCAGATCACCGAAACTTGGGATGGGTACTCGCCCGACCTGCCAGATGAAGTATGGGTACTCGGCGACGTCTTCCTGCGAAGGTGCCTGTTGGTTCAACAGTGGTCTTCGATCAGCATCCGGGTTTCAGAATTTTCTGGGATTTTGATCTCCCCTAAAGTAGATACTTACTATGGAAACGCGTCACTCTGCGCCGGCATCTCCGTATTGTGGGTATGATAACCCAGTCTGAGACGCTGTGCTGATGACAATCATGATCAGGAGCAGGACAAAAAAAAACCGCAATCCTCACCAAGCGCCATTTGATTGTTTGTTGAATAATAAGGATAAATCATGATAAGTCACTATTTGAGCTGGTGAAATCCGTTGTTGCTGTTGCTTCATGTTACCGTTATGCTACTAATTAAACCTCGACAGTCGCTGTTTTCTACTGATGAATGGGCCATGATGAATCCCTGAAGATTCAGCCAAGTCAGGACATGGTCAGACACCAGATGCCACATCAATAGTGACGATGATTTACCCACATGGCCATGGTTTACTGGGTTTACTTCCTTATTTTTATTCCTAATTGAAACCAATAGTAAATTTGATAAAGTAGATGGTTTGTTTATGTTTGTTTAGTCCTAATTGAATGTTCTGACTTCAACCAATCTCCAGTGGTTGAAGAATCCTACGACTGGCTAATGAGGCACGTGGTCGCATTCGATTTTGAGAACTCCAGATTGGGCTTCGCAGTCGAGGAGGCGAACCATGCGCATCCGCAACATGTATCAAAATTTGGCAGCGTATCTAGGATATATGGGATGTATGGGATGTGTAGGATGTGTACGATGTGGGATGGGATGGCTTTGCTATTGATTCGTTTTTGGGATATGGGGTATGGTTCATCATGTTTTATCATGTTTCACCACGTTTCACGACTGAAAAAGAGCCGCCCAAATCAATACCTATGAAAATTCGAAAATAGACTCTCCACTTCCGAATAGGGCTTCATTTGATTGCCACCATGGATAGTTATTTTGACATGGACATATCTGTTTGTGGGACCCATCAATGTACCATGCAGAGATGGGTCGCAGGATTTTTCACGTTGATACATAGTGATGTGGTGTGTCAGAATTACAGGGTTTCCCTGTAGACAATGGATAGTTTAAGATGGTGTGCAATACATGTTTCAGTTTATGTTATACCAGTACTACCGCACAAGGCGGCGGCGGAAGTTTCAAAGATAGGAAACTATAGGAGAGGTGAGTTGTTGTGAATCACGAATGGCAGAGCGAATCCACTGATGGACCGAAAGGTGGTTGGAGTTGTGTTTTTCGGAGTGGCTGCAATGGTTGCAGTGGTGACCTTACCCACAACTGCTGGACGTAGTGTGGTGTAGTGCAGTTGTAGTTGTAGTGTAGTGTAGTGGAGTTGTAGTTGTAGTGTAATTAGTGTGTGTAGTTGTAGTTGCAGTTGCAGTTGTAGTTGTGGTGTGGTGTAATTAGTGTAGTGTAATGTAGTGTACTGTAGTGTACCGTAGTGTTGTGCACTGCAGTGTAGCATAGTGTAGTGTAGTCTAGTGTAGTTGTAGTTGTAGCTGTCTTTGTAGTTGTAGTGTAGTGTAATTAGTGTAGTGTAGTGTGGTGGAGTTGTAGTTGTAGTTGTAGTTGCAGTTGTAGTTGTAGTTGTCGTGTTGTGTAGTGTAGTGTAGTTGTAGTTGTAGTGGTAGTGTACTGTAGTGTACTGTAGCGTACTGTAGTGTACTGTAGCGTACTGTAGCGTACTGTAGTGTAGTGTAATGTAGCGCAGTTGTAGTTGAATTTGTAGCTGTATTTGTAGTTATAATGTAATGAGTGTAGTGTGCTGTAATTAGCGTAGTGTAGTGTAATTAGTGTAGTGTAATTAGTGTAGTGTAATGCAGCGTAGTATTCATGTACATGTATTTCTAGTTGTAGCTGTAGTCGTAGTAGTAGTGCAGCGGTATAGTTGTAGTTGTAGCTGTCTGTCTATCTATCTGTCTATCTATCTATCTATCTATCTGTCTATCTGCAAGCTTGAAAACGAAGCTTTTCTGCGAGACTTCCTCAGTTTTATAACTTGACAACATCAACAAGGCAGCAATTCTGCGAGACTTCCTCAATTTTCAAAGTTGACAACATCAAAAACGACAAATTCTGCGAGACTTCCTCAATTTTCTAAGTTGACAACGTCAAAAACGAGACAATTCTGCGAGACTTCCTTCAAAAATGGAAAGTTGAGTGCAGAGCTGACGGCCTCGTGCCAATGCGTTGTGCAATTACTTCCACTCCATCTGTCTAAAGTACTGCGCCAGCCACGAAAAAGTGATGCCAGGTCATACGAAGTGCTGCACCTGTCACGCAAAATCATCTCAGCAAACCTGAAGATCTGATGCTCCAAAATGCAACCCGTCTCAGGAAATCAGCGCCCTGACCTCCTAACATCTCTGATGAGCATGTCTCTTGTACTGCGCCTGCCACGCGACATGCATCTTTCCAGATCCTCTTCAAATGTCCCACGCCCGCCAGTGCTTTTGAAATTGCTACAAAACCCTCACGATTTGCTCATTTTTGGCAAGGTGCAGAATCCCTTGCGCCTGCCACGCAAAACCGCATCTGAACCTTCAAACGTGGTCCGAGCATGTGGTGTTTTTAGAAATGTGCTTCGCGCCACAACGGCGTGCACTTTTTTCGACATGTCAACTTCCAAAAGCGGTCCAACACTGAGGTGTTTTGTGCATTTTGACTTGGAAATGTGCTTCGCGCCGCAACGGCGTGCACTTTTTTCGACATGTCAACTTCCAAAAGTGGTCCGACACTGATGTGTTTTGTACATTTTGGCTTGGAAATGTGCTTCGCACCACAAAACAGCGTTCAATTTTTCATCTCTCATTTGGCCAGGTGGCTCCGCACCCGCCGCTTTAGCGAGCCTACTTATCGACCCTCCGGAGGCAAAAACCAGTGACTTTTCTACCTTTTCGCGCTGCATCTTCTTTCCTCTGACTCTTTCTCTTCTCTGATCTTCTTTCTTCTTCTCTTCTCTTCTCGGACTCTTCCCACCTCTGCTTTTCCATCTCTCCATATTGTCGGAAGTTTGACTTCTAAATTTCCGTCGATAATCAAATAACATTTTTTTGTTCGTTATCTTCTGGTAATCAAACATGGCTAGTTGGAAAATCCCCTATTTATATATAGTTCATTTTCCCAAGCAGCTAAAAACCGCAGTTTAGTTCGTGTGATTTTCCAGCTAGCCATGTTTGATGACACCAGAGGGTAACCTACTGTGGATGGAAGAAATCTTTGATGGTTGAACCCCTATAAATAATGGGAAAAACTACCTATCAACTGGTGCATACTGGTGCATTTGTTTTGTTTTTCCATCAGCAGTATGTCAATATCATTCAAGTAGGGTAGATGGATTAGAATCCCGTTGATGTTTCATCCCATTAAAGTCACATGTTTGTGAACCGATGTCAAGTTCCCTATGTTTGCTCATGCTAGGCATCTCAGGAGGAACTCGATGCCCGCAGGGAATCCTGGGTTCATCTGCGATTTAACTATGAAACGTGGAGGTTTAAGCATTAACATCTGGGTAGATTATGATTACAATGGGGATAAAATGGGATATGTTACCAACAAGATGAGGTGAATCGTTTCCAAACAGATGGATTTGCCGGCAATTCATGACCATCTTACTAGGGACAATGATGATGATCCATCAAATTTTGTGTTGCTATTTTCAGACAAACTCATGTATTTGTTTTTTGGGTATCATTATGTGTCATTGTGCAATCACTTTCCCCTAATCCCCCTAACTAATACTAAGTACCCCGCAAACGATGTTCGTGTGACATGTATTGGATCTATTCATTAGGGATCTTTGAGATTTGTCAGGAACATGGGTTTATCTATCGACATAATCGAAATTGAATCTAAATAGAAACTAGTCTGCGGCAAGAGAAAACTTTCTCAATTGACAGAATCATTGACCGAAAAGATTCGGCAGAAGCGCCATCCAGTGCACCAAGATACTTATCTCAAAACTCTGAAAACCGATTGTTGTTGCTCATCAAAACCTATGAAACAATGTTTCTTTCCTCCCAAATAAGGTAAATTAAAACCCCCTCGCCGCGACGCCACCTTAAATGCTCTTTAGTTAATTATGGTAACGATCCCAAAATAGACTAGGTTCAGGTTGGTGAATGATTTCAATTCATCCAGATGTCTGATCATGTTTGACCATTTTTGATCAAACATCATCATTTTTCACCATTCCTCCATCATTTTTCATCATTTTTCCCAGGTATTTTGTCCTTTTTACATCTTTCCAGGTGCTCCAATTTTTTTTTGCACAGATTTGAGGTGAAGCTCAACTTGCCCAGGAAAACTCTGCAGGCGGTTCCATTGAGGCGGCACATTTTTATGAGGAGTTGGAGACCAAAACTGTCCCTGGGTCTATCATTTTTTATCATGATACATATATTGAGATATGTAGGTATTTAAGATGTATGAATTCCGTGGTTACAACATGTTACAACGTTGAGAATTTTTGAGATTTGCTCAAGCTGCTGAGTGTCTATGCTGATGACCTAGGCCATCAAATCCCTCCAATAGTTTGTAGTAGATACTACCCTCTTTGGACCCCTAACTCAAAAAATCCAAGACCAACAAATCAGGGTTTCGTTGTTTCGTTATGTTTCGTTTGGAGATGAAATTACCATCTCATGGGAAGTAGTTATTGTTTGGAGCCAAAGCACTTTGCCAGTTACCAACAGTATTCTCACATGTTTTATATTTCATGTTCATTTCTATTTGCTTC
>Ga0126342_10008343_pt1 | contig 18556 bp, 17 predicted proteins | sample Cyp1metagenome_FD_92528 | JGI IMG/M metagenome (GOLD analysis project Ga0126342, IMG submission 92528) | Coral microbial communities from Lord Howe Island, Old Settlement Bay, Australia - Cyphastrea 1 metagenome | ecosystem: Host-associated > Invertebrates > Cnidaria > Coral ...
CGCGCATCTCCATCTTCTTTCTTCTGACTCTTTCTCTTCTACTCTTCTCTCTTCTAATCTTTCTCTTCTCTCTGCCTCTTCCCTGCTCTGCTTTTCATCTGTCCATATTGTCGGAAGTTTGACATCTAAACTTCCTTCGATTATAGTTCAGCCACGCATGGTCCGTGCATAAGCCATATACATGTGTATATATATATATATGTGTGTGTGTATACACATGGAATATATTGTATAACATCCCGTTCCTCTAACTGGGGATATCCGGATATCCTAAAAAATAATGGATTGTTATATGGCGTTTAGCCACCCGCAACAACCTACTGACAATGTACCTTTTCTATGTCTCCACTACCAAGTGGTCAAGCAGTTTCATATACCCATTTTTTTCCGGGGAATATGACCAATAAATGGAAACCGCCACAATCATGAAAGCCCCAAAAAGCAGATCCTTCAGAATAATTTTATATCCATGATTCCTATCTATAAATCCAGCCACTATGTATCAAGTGAAGAATCTGTTAAAAATCAACTAATCTGGATTAGACATCATTTTCCTAATTTTCCTATCTATATATCTTGGGATGTCCATGGATTTCCTATCTATAAAAACAACATGGATTCCAAACCTGGCGTTCTTGGTCCCGTCGAGACGGGTTACCTCCAAATCCAGCAGAGGAGGCGCTTCATCGACCTGGTGGCGCGAGCGATGTGGAGAAACCATCACCCAGGGTGATTCTGTGGACGTTTATATAGTTTATATATAAACTATATCATTGTACATGCACACACAAATGTTAATATACATATACATATACATATTTATATCTACGCACAATCACTCGTTGTGATGTTTGTGTTTGTTTTTAAATGGATTGTTTCACGTGGGCTGAGTTTTTTTTATTGATGCATTCATATGCATTTGTTGGATTTGTTTGATACCTGGTTCAATGGCATTGCTATGGAAAACGGTGGTCTGGAACGGATGCATTGAGCGAAGTTTCTGTCGGGATTCCCTTTGGTATTCATGAAGAAAAAATCACTTGCTATAAATTCACGGTATGGTAAGCGACAAAAAGACAAACAAAGTAATTTAGAGATCTGCACAACAGTTTTAGTAGGAGTTTATAAATGTGTATGTTCTATTGCCATACTTGCACCGACATGAACAAAACACAAACATCCAAAACTCGACAAGATGAATTTCCTAAATCTCTCCATCACCTTCGCTGGATCCAAAGGCCACATAGAATTGGGCCTGTAAAACCCCAGATATCCATCCCCATATCTGGAAGTTGCCACCTAGTTGTGTTGGTCTCTTTGTAAGACCATTATTTATCATAAATGGATAATTAATCCAACTTACATACCACAAATCAGCTATTCATCGCCATAAATATTTGTGAGTTGCTTAATTTGCTGGTAGAATATCCATTTGGGTAAAAGATCACCATTTTGCTTAGTAAAATCACCATTTTGCTTGGTAAAATCACAATTTTGCTTGGTAAAATCACCATTTTGCTTGGTAAAATCACCATTTTGCTTGGTAAAATCACAATTTTTCTTGGTAAGATCACCATTTTGCTTGGTTGAATCCTCGTTTCGCATCAAAACCTCGCGGTTAAACTGTTGAGAGGCCAATTCCATGGCCAGCTCTGGCTTCTTGGTTCGCAAGTCGGCGGCAATCTGCCACGATGCCACGGCTTTTGTCAATGTGGAGTCCTTATAAACATGAGGACATCAATAGATATGTCGTCCTGATTATTCTATTGATTTGTGTATATATATATATATACATGTGTGTGTGTCTGGAATATTGTCTGAACAATATTAGTCAGTTGGGATTATTATTCCCAAAATATGGAAAATAAAAAATGTTCCAAACCACCAACCAGAGACCCTATTTGGGGTTTTAAGGCCAGAAAAGGAATCCTCACAGTATCTCACGGTATCTGAACATCATCAGCCTTGGAGTTTACAAACAAATGCATTTGTGGCTCAAAGTGGATTTAGAGCATCAACGACGCGGAATTAGCACAATAGGGGAATGTTAAGCATCAAAGTGGGTGCTCACTCAAAATTAGGGTGCCAATGTGCTGACACAATTGGTGATGTCCCAGCATCAACCCAGCCATGACGGTTTCAGACCACCTATGTGGGGCAGTAAACGGGATGTGACCCTCAAAGCAAGGTTTGCTCAGTACCGGGCCTACAACATCTACTGGCCATAAGCCTAAGGCCTGGGAGTTGATTGGGATGTGATTCCAGTCCCATTTGTCGCTGAGTAGCACAAAATCAAGCCAATGGTGTACAGTCTGCCGTGTACTTGTGCATTGTTGTTTCAACCGAAGTTGAAAATCATCAATTGGGATCACAATCGCAATAATGAAAAAAAAGAACAGGCAAAACAATTCAGTAACAAACACCAACACTTATTGATTATTCTGTCCGTTTTTTGTTGGTTGGCTCCCCACATATATGTTTCCTTTCCAACCCCAACTGCACCTCCAAATCAACCATTGATGGATGACCCGATAGTTTTCCATGACGAATTATCCCATAGTTCACTTTTTGTTGCTCCCTCTTTCTGCTGCAGAGCCTGTCAAGAGTCTCTCGAAAGAAAATCTGCAAAACCATGTAAATGGCTTATCTATCGAACAAGATACCCTCCGGTTATTTAATATAAGGAAATGGTCCTTTTGTCCCTGATTAAAAAATATGATGCACCTAGCGAAAAAAAAATGGCGATTTTCCAGTCTGCCCCGGCTCGACCTGACAGCTCATGGTCGACCTGATGCTTCCACAGCTGCCCTGGCTTTGAGACCCAAATTGGACGCCTTGGGATTTGGGATATGTGGGCGTTTTACCACAGAAAAAGGGAACGTGATTGGACTTGATGTGGATCTAAGGAGTGTTTTCTTGAGGTTGCATGTGGGTCTTTCTTCTTGGCCAAACATTTGATTTCAACAATGAATACATGCACTGGATTAACGGCTGTAAAATGCGATATCATAGGAATATAATGGGATTTATAACCAAGAACATGATCTCTGGTGTGTATAGCAAAAAAAACAATTTTCAACGATTGGATTTTGGGCATCTTATTTTCAAACAAAACGAATGTATAAATACCCTCCAAAAATCAAATGTGGCCAGCTGGAAGAAATCTGCTATCAATTTAAATAAATATATATATAGTTTATTTTTCCACCGGTATATACACCTCCACCTCCATAATTTAAAGCTGATTTTCCAGCCAGCCACGTTTGATTACCGGAAGATAAAGCACATTATATTCTTCGAGCGATCCCCACCCTGACGCACTATTCTGACATAGTTTCTGACATACCATCTGGAAGTGTATATGACATACCCTCTGGTAATTTAACATAGCAATGAAAATGGCCATTTATAATGGATTTTCCCATTAAAAATGGTGATTTTCCATAGTTATGTTAAATTACCAGAGGGTAATGATTCTGACATTCTATCTGGCATATTCTATCTGGCATCCAGGCGCTCTCCTCATCCTGGGCTTAAAATCTAGAGACCTTCACCTGGTGGGGAACAAATGGTCATCACGGATCTGGAATTTCATGGTTGGAAAGACTGAACACAATTGAACATACATGCATTTGAACTATTGTAACTATCTTGGTGGCTTGGTTGGTTGATACGGTGTTTGCCCATCTAAACACCCAAAATAGATCAAAATAGAAAACACACATCATTGAAACTAGGTGTATGGCCACAATACCTTTTTTCCAAGCTGGAACACAATGGAGCACCCTATGCCCAGCATTTCCAAACCAACCCCGGTTGGATGTCGTTGTTGCTGAAGATTTGCCCGGAAAATGATGAAAAATGACGAAAACGGCCATGTTTCTCTTGAATTTGTTCAATAAGGGGTACGCATAGAAAAAGAAACGTATAGTCCTAGATAGTCTAAGTAGATTCCCCCAGTCACGGTGTATTTGCCAAGGGGAAAATAATAAATCCCATTCAGGCAATCTGAGTGATACTAGACCCATTTATAGGGTGGTTTATGAAGTTCGTTTATGAAGTTGGTGTATAACCATTATTAGTTGTATATATATATATACACACTGTAAACCCTAGTTGTTATAATAGTTACAACATGCTATACCCTTCGCAATTACTTGAATAACTCATATATATATATATATATACCATAAATATCCATAGACTTCCTTATAAGATGTCATAACCATTCAAAACCTATATACTTAGATATTACCAAAAAAACATCTTAAATAACATCGACTTCTTGGGATTCCATGGGCTTCCTTCATCCTCCCCTCGGCTCCATCTTTGCCCTGCCTGGCTCACTTGCCGAAAGTTGCGTTGCAGGGCCGCGGTCAAGGTCTCATGCTGCTGCTGGCACAGCTGCAACAACTCCTCGTCCGGGACGAAAGACGTTGAAAGGTGGAGAGCTATGGTTATTGAGCTGAGAAATATTTTTTTTAAAAAAAACTATACGTCATCTATTAAATTTGTACTGTAAACCATCGAGCTATGTACATATATTGTTTAGTTAGTTATATTGATATTGATTTGTTTAATATGAGCAATTTTCCATCAAATGTTAGTACCAGAGGTTCAACACTATAGATAATGATTATCATTAGCTAATTTACGTATTCCCCATACTGTCCCATGTTAACATATTTCGAGGATCATCCCACGAATCGTAAGTGGTTTTCATACCTCGCAAGTCCCCATCTATATGAATGGCTGAACTCACTATGGTTACTAACCACTTATTACTTATGATCTGTGGGGTGACCCTCCAAGTAAGCCCCCAGAAAAGATCCAAAAGTAGATCATCACTATATATCACTATCTTAGTAGGATTTTACTGTTCTATATTGTTCTATATTGTTCCATTCTTTGGGGCTTACTCCAACTTTACATATAGCTTTTAAATGCTATAGCTGCTGATGAAAGGCTCATGGGATGAGACATCCCAAATAGCCTGGTTAAGATTCATAGCCGGGCTACTCCCCTAAAATACTAGTAGTCTATTAAATGGCTATTAAATGGTTATTATATAAATCATAACTAATTGGCTATAGATGGCATTCTATAATTGGCTATCAAATGGCACCATCACAATCAAACAGCCTGCTGGCTTACTAATTCGGAGTTGACATTCCATATGGTAACCGTGTTATGTAATACGCAAAACGACCTGACTGGTTGCAAATGATCAACACATTTCAACCTGCGCCTCCACCACCCTGTAGCTTTGTCATCTTTTCCCCCATTAGAATCATAGATTAGCCATTTCATTGGGGCATCCTCCCTTTCTCAGACCCATCTCCATTCTCCGCACTTAGCTCCTCCAACCCGGTCTGCAACTCCACTTCCGCCATGGATTGCTTTGAAAGAATCGCGCGGCGGGCGCGACGCCAGTGACGCTATGGGTATTTGATATATATCTTTGTGTGTGTGCTTGTCCCCATGAGCACAAAACATCAAAACGCTGAAATTCGTTTTTTGTTTTTCTGAGTATGGTAAAACCTGCGCAAATCTTGTCTTCTGGCAATTATCCTGTGGAACTGGTGGATCCACCCAAGCTCCCTCACATAGCTTGTTGATATCCCAGCATGAACCCCTCAAGGCAACGAGAAATCTGCATACTTCCTGTCATATTTTCATGCCATGCCTCTCCGTCTTAGTCGTACTCTTCCAACATGTGGCTTTGTCTGAAAAAAGGGTATACCCTAAGATCCCATGGTTTGTCATCAAATTTCCCATATCCATGGGGGACAGCCCATTGACAAACCCACGTTGTGTTGGGGAGAGTTTGGATCCAAGTTGATGTCCACGTGTTGCCATCCCCGAGTTGGTTGAGAATGGCTATGCCCTCCATTTGTGGGAAAAGCATCCAAATGGTTGGTTCATAGTTAATCGAAAGATATAAGATGGTTCATTATGGAGCAATGATTTTGAACAAAGGGGCCACTATACAAGTCAACCATACCATCCTCCTCTGGGTGTTGGGACCTGGGAAAAGACCTGGCTCTGGCAGACTTCTAGCAATGAACAACTTGAAAAAAACAGTAGTATAAGCCCATAGAATCATCAACCATCCTTGATATGTTCTATCCATTTCTATTCCCATATCTTCGTGGTTAAAATCCCGTTTTTGAGCAACGAACAAAGCATCAACCAACCTAAATTAGAGGTATCTGGAATATATATATATATATATACACACACATATATATATAAGGCCCATTCTTGAGGGCTAAATTTCAGGGAATATCTCCACTATTTCCATGGCCAAACATATGGAATGTACGTGCCTCCATTTTAGGGTCCCGACATTCCCATTGGTCCATTAAAGCACCATCTATTGTAAATAGTGAAAACCCAAGAAAACAACTCATGAAACTTCTATATTATCCAACATTATCGTGGTAAAATCCTGCTGTTCACATGTCGACCAGGTCATCTGCAAGTTGCCACCGCGCACGCTCACTGCAGGTGGGAGAGTTCATGGCAGAAAGATCCTTAGCCGAACCCAGCAGCCAAGGAGGCGCCTTTCTTAACACAACCGATGTAATACCATTTTATATTGAACAAATAGGGAATAATTGACTTTTTGTCAGACTTTATATTTAATACTTAGTTTTTTCTACAGTACTTGGCATTGAATTATAACATGTGATGCAAGTGGATATAGCCAACCAAAGTGGGAATGGTGAAAGCATCTTCCACAGAAGTTGACACAAGCGAGTTGCGCTTGTGAAAGTCGTCACCGACCAAAACGAGCAGTGCTCTTTTCTGAACACAGCCGGATTTGCTACATAAAAACATGATATATATATATATATATATTTATTATACATATATTCTTTGCATAGATGGATAGACAAAGATCTGTGAAAAGGTGGCCAGGTTGGTCCACTTTGATAGAAACACACCATAACACGCCCATCTTACCTGCGGCGAGGCGGCAAAGATCGGTGCATCACATCGGTGTGAAACACTGGGAATCAATGGCCATTTGCTCCTTGGAAGCATAGTGACTTCGTGGCTACGACCTCCGAAGTCTCCCGGGATCAGAACTGGGAACTGGGAACTGGGACAATCTTTAAGATTCTATAGAGCTATGATGTGAACATATATGTAAACGTTGTAAGTATCGTTTGACCAGGTACAAGTCAATCGGTTTCGGAGTTGAAGCCGGGCCGGTTCATGTTGAAGTCAAGGCATTTACGCATCCTGATCCTCCGGAAGCAAAGTTGGAGCCCGGTCCATTTCAACGGGACGGAAGCAGCTGTGGACTACATGATGTCCAAGGAACTTTTTTTTGGCGCGGTTGCCTTACCCAAAGTAGATCCCAAAGTTACCATATGGAATTTTCTGACAATTGGATACTGTACCCGAAAATATCATGGTTGATTATTGTTCTACTAGTATCCATGAAAACTGTCAAGTTGGGGCATACCCGGCATACCCAACCGCTGGCCAAGCCCAAATATATCCAAATATCATCGAATATCATAGTGTTTAGTAGTGATAGTCGGTTTTATCACATTGAATCCCAGCAACTCGTAGTTAAGTCCTAGAACGACATAGGTCCCAACAAAAAACCCTAGAAGAACATCACAGCTTGGTCGTGGCTGACCCTATGGCTGCCACATGGCTACCCAGGTACTCATGTCTGCTTCGAGCGAACGCTCGGCATGTTCTGAATTGATGGGCTTTTCTAACCTGAGCCGACGAATTGCCTACTGGGAAGGCTGGCGGGCTGGTATGTCAAAATGGAAACAGATGGTTATTTTTGTATATATGAATGTCCTGGCTTATTGATATTGATTGGAGATGATGAACTGAATTTAATTACAGCAAGACATGAGTCCCTCTAATACTTTTTGATGAATTATGCTTCCCTTTCCCATGCTGAAAACAATCCTATACACAGCAATGAAGAAATTATTTGGGGTGCTGGTTGGCACAGTGAAGATTCGCGTTGCGACCTTCCCCCAAACCCATGATAAGGACCAAATGGCTGAATCTAGAAAATGGAGCACCCGTAAATCTCATGGTGCAGCACCATGTTGATCAAACCCAAATGATCCAAATGAGCTGTGGTCAAAAGGTCTTGAAGCAAAGGGAATGCAGGCGCGCCGCAGCGGCAACGCACTGCTTAAGCATCCACAGTTCCCAGGAATAGCTTGTGGTGATGCTTACGTCAGCTTACGCACCCCAGGGTGTTGCTTAAGCGGCCTGATTGCCTTCCCCTTACAATGAACAACTGGCTTTTGAACGTGGCTCACATGAACAAAACTGAACAAATCAATTACAGATGATCCAAGGTGACACGATCCAAAATGTACCAAGGTTTCGTGATTACTTCACAGCGCTGCGCCAAGCGACGCTTTCCTTTGCCCTTGCCCTTTCCTTTGCCCTTTCCCTTGCCGCCTTTGCCTCCAAACGAGGAGAACTGGGAAAGATGGCAGTGCTCCAGCGATATCAAAATGTATAAAGAAAAACCTTGGTGCTTCTTTACAATTTCATTATTCAATTTCAATTGCACGTATACATATATATATATATATATGTGTGTGTGTGTGTTTGCATGTTAAACGCTTACTTAATCATACATATAACTTGTACATGCATACATCTAGTTTATGCAAGTGGGACACTGCACTGATCCGTCAGTTGGGATCATTCCAATATTTTGCGGCGACTGAACATTGAACCTTAATTAAATCCATTGCTTCATTGCTTCTAATATGTTGTAATATGTTATAATCAGCGTTCTCCCTATATATTCACATGACATGATATGACCAGAACTCGGGCCAACATCACCGATTTTCGGTCACACCTTGAACCACATGGTTGTTTCCAAATCCAATGATATCCCCATGATATCCAACAGCCCTTAAACCATTGCATGTCATTGCTGAAATCTCAGGACGCCGAAAATCCTTCAGTCCAGTTACCGCCTTTTCCTTCCTTCGCGCCCTTGCCCTTTCCCTTCTTGGGCGCTTCAGGTTCGGCCTTCCCAAGCCATGGTCGGCTTGATCTATCCCAAGTTACCAACAAATCCTTTCCCCTTAATATAAAAAAAAAAACAGAAACGATACGGCTGGATGTAGGGGATTGATAATCATTTTATAAATATGTGTGATTATTAAAAATGAGGTGTTGGTGAGATTTTAATCCTAGAGGATGGGATTAGGGGAATTGAAACAACAAAATATAAGGATATAGTGAGGACATCAGTAACACTAATTAAACAACTTAACATGACATTTGGGTTTGTCTCTGATAATGGGGGATTCAACTCCACAAATTGAAATTTCAGAGGAAAATCGTTTAGACCATCAAGTGTTGGGTGTCCTTATTTCAAACACATCATGACAAATCCTTATATACCTATGAAAAAGTGGGGGGGTTTTAGGGCGAGTACCGGCAATGTATGACATTGCAATGAATAGATGATGGCAAAGGGATCCACAACTCATCAACATAGAAAACAATTTGGTAAATGTTCTCATGGATATGAAATGACATGGGGGAAAACATATGGTTTCCAGTAATAACAGCGATCCGGCAATCTGTTGTAATGTTGTTTTAAGACTGCCCCATACGATCTGAAATGATCTGAATTTTCTGACCAAGTCTGGAGGGAAAAAAACACAACCAGTCCCCGCTGACCGGCCTTTCCCTTCTTGCCTTTGCCTTTGGCTTTCCCCTTCTTTCCTTTCATCGGCCTAATTCGAGCGATAAAGGTCATGCGACGTTGAAAGGAGATGCGATGCGGACGTGGCAAATCTAAGCTCCCAACAACTGTCTGGGGTATTATCAAAAATATCTATATATATATATATAATTAAGTAAGTTTATAAATAAATAATTAAATAAATAAATGAATAAATGAATAAATAAATGAATAAATAAATAAATATATAAATCAATAAATATAAATATAAATATGAATAAATATATAAATATATGTATATAATGTATGCACATGATTACGGTGGATGGAAGAAATCCTGCACCGGTTAGTATATGGTTTATGCCCTTAATTCCATTATTTACAATGTTTCATAGTTACCTAACGGTTGCCAACTGGTGCAGGATTTCTTCCATCCACAGTGTGTATATAGTACACATTTTAATTTAAGGTTATTTCGTATTTTAAGCAAAGGTTGACAAAGGTTGACCCAGCCGGATCTGATCTTGATATATCTTGATTGTGGCCCATGGGGATGATGCCAACAGCAGAAACAGCACCAACTTTCCTATCCATTTCCTCCACCAGGCAGGTTCTGGCATTGATCCTCACGTAGATCTGGGCAAACAACGACGAGTTATTCCATTTCTGGGTGCCCCCGGTTCAACTATCACCAAGAGTAGCTGAATAAATACTGTTTTAGCAAATCGCCTCGGTCACACCGATCGTCTGAGCATATATGGGCACTTGTGGCCTGCACGTCTACCTCGTCGTGACGCTGGCGCGTCGCCTAGCACGTCGCTAGTGGATCAGCCCGTCAGCAGCTTCCGCGGCGACGTCCTCAGCATTTCCCTCGCGACACGCATCATCGACGCATTGTTGGAACGCCGGGTCCTCCTCGCGGATGAAGGGGAAAACGTCACCATGTTTATGATACTGGGGATTTCCGAAGGAAAAAATTAAGGATTTCATGATTTATAACCGTCAAAAATAGAGAATACACCTACCAATCACCAATATTTCAACCTTCAACCAAAAACATGGACAGCAAACAAAAAGGTGCTGTGCCCTTTGCTTCTCCAATAACTAGGTAGGCGGTTGCTTCCGCGCCCTGTGAAGGGTTGTCGCTTTCAATTTCATTGATTCTTTGTGAAAACACAGACACTCGGTATTTGTGGGGCTTTGTAAAATGGAGAGCAAAGTTCATGTTGATTTTTTGATGACAGGCGCATGACTTGAGAGTGAAACATCGCTACTGCGAAATTAAAAAGAATGTCATCGAGTCATCGAGGGGCGGGGAGAAAAATACATTAGATTAGAATTTGTGTGTTTTCAGGAATTGAGATGAGCAGCCGCTTCAGCAAGTTCTTTTTCAACATGAGCGCCTCAGAATGTTGCTCAGGTTTCTCAAAGTCAAATTGTCTTCACACTTGGCATTGTCTCCACACGTGTATGCCCATTTGTACCGCATGCCATGTACAGCATAACTTATCTTTTGCTGCAAACTCTGAGGGCCCCATTTCTTCAAGTGACGCCACGTAAAGTCTAACTCTTGTGTTCCTGCCACTATCGTTCTGGACTGTCTTCCTGAGGGGTTTCTAAACGTGTATCTCTCCGTGAAGGTTTTTTTGGTGATTGACTTGGGCAACTTTGAACGTTTTATTGCTATAGTATTTCTTGCAAGTAGCAGGAAAACAACGAGCGCCGTCGGCGCACACGACCTTTTTTTTTTGCAAGTATAGGTTCAAAAGTTTGGCCTGAGTCACTTCCTGCCGCAGCACAGCGTCGCATTCAATGTGTTCCGCGAGTGTACATCAACATAGCAAAGTCGTAGCATTCAATGAGTGCTTACGCAAGTGTACATGAACCTTGTTGCCCCACCCCATCCACACCCCTCAACGTAGCACAGCGTAGCATTCCATCTGCTACACAAGTGTACATCAACCCCGCCCCACCCCACCCCCCACACTGCGGCAGGCAGTTCATATGACTCTCTGACCAACGTGGTTACCCAAAATATGAGATATCAAAATTCAACACACCCTCACAGGGCGCCGTATCAACCGCCTGCCAATAACTAGGACCTAGGATTGGTGGCTGATATCTTCAATGACTCGTATGGATGGTGGATATCATATCTATATCAATAAGATTTAACAAGTCTATAATATAGTTCTTGGGGGTTCTCAAGCAACTTTTGTGAGGCCACCACTGGGCACTGGGCAATGGGAATCAACGAGCTCCTCTGACACGTGCAACGGGCTCAAATGCTTGGCGCAGGCCTCTTTTGCCTCACTTCTCTCTTTCCTGAAGGTGAAATCGGATCCATACTTCGCTAAGCGAGGAAGCTCGGACAAAGTCCTGTGGAAACAAAGGTACCATATCTTTGCCATAGTTAAACATCATGTTTATATATTTATATGCGCCCTTTCCGAAAGCTGGGGTTTAGCAATCCAGGCTTGACACTGCCCATGAAGTGCTCCTTTCGAAGCCGCACATTTATCTTCTACAAGGTGGGGTCCCAAGTTAGTTGATTTATAAATCCACATCGCCCCTCTAACTGTTACTCCCATTAACTGTTGTTGTAGTTGTCATAAACATCCATAAACCATAGTTAGTGAGTGGAACTATGTGCACCAACTTAGCCATCGTGTAAGGGCCCGGCCTTCACAAATCAAGTCGAAAGTCCAAACATCTACAATCCGTGATGCGAAGGCCTGTGAACCGGGAACATCATTGATTTGATGTTCAAACCAGAGCGAACCATCATTGATTTGAATCGCATTTTCAACCCATCACAAGCAATGTAAGTTGAAATCGTTAGTCCACTTTTCAAGGATGGGAGCGCATTAGCGAACATCTACAGGGACCCGACAATGAACAATGTCATTTCTAAGTCACTCCTTTTGCTTTCCCCGCTTGTGAACGCAACATCAAGAAGTCATGCCCAATTCATGCCTTTTGGGTTTCCCCCATTGCGAACGCAAGTGTCAAAACCACCCTTTCCAAATCGGAACCTTTCACTTCTGCTTTTCTTTTCCTCCCTGCCCTTGCGACACAATGTTTTTTCTTTGCCCGCTTTCTTCCACAAACAGGTTTACCTGTATGGGGTTCTTGCTCCTTTGAAAGGGTTGCATTCCTGGGCCGCAGGATTTTGATTCTGTTTCAAGGTTTCCGCTCCTGGTATGCTCTCCGACTACGGTCTGGTTGCTCTGGGCCGCCTGGTTATTTACTTGTCTCCCACTTGTTTCTCGCTTGTCTCCCACGAGCCTCCTACTCGCCTGCATGTCGCATGATGTGCCTGATGTGTCTGATGGCGGTGTAGGTACAGGCGTGGCCAGGGAATCTAAGCCTGGAAAAAATGAGATCAAAAACGAGATCAAAACGAAATGCAAACGAGATCCGAGCTCTGGCAGGAGCAAACTCCCGGACAGTAAAATCGGAAGGTTGAATCACATGAAGGAGACGGCTACAGTAGCAGTCCAGCAGCGGGCTAGTAGAAGTGCCGCAACAGTGCCGCAAGAACCGATCGGACTTAGCTATACAGTAGCTGGCAAGTACGGTATGACCAAGGTCATCATTAGCCTGCCCGTAAATCACTGACAATCTCACATGCAATCTCACAACTGGCATTCATGCACTTCTACGCACTGCCTAACTATCTCGTGCCTGCTGCCATAATGCTCGCAGCAAGGGCGACGCAACCGTTAGGGCTGGCTCTCATGCATGCTGGCAGAAGAGAAAGGAGGAAGAAGTAAGAGGAAGAAAGAAGAAGGAAGAAGAAGAAGGAAGAAGAATAAGAAGGAGGAGGAGGAGCCGCGGCTTTCCCCCAATGAAACTCCCCATGAACAAACTACTGTTTTCTCAAATATTGTTTCCAACAAAAAGCCGTGAAGCCTAAAACGCAATGGATTTGCCAGCAAAAGTGATCAGTAATTAGCTAGCTAAACCATGAATATATCTCGACTACGGTTCTTTTTCCCCAAGTAACTCCGGCTAGGCACGCCTTTTTGGAAATCGTCCCCACAGCGTAATAAAGAAGGATTTTTATGCAACAGGCAAGCCTTTCACCACCTACTGTAGCAGCGCTTTAGCAAGACGATAGCAGCAGTCCAGCAGCAGAACAGCAGTAGTCCAGAAGCAATCCAGCAGCAGTTTGGCAGTAGCCAGCGGTAGCAGCTGAGCAGCAGCCAACAATTGAGCAGCAGTTTAACTTAACAGTAGTTGCTAAATGGAATTCTGAACATGCAAAAAGTCACTGATAAGAAAGCAGCAATAAACTCAGTTTCCCCCCAACTGAACGCAACAAAAACTACATATACCCTCAACATAAGTAGATACCTAAACCCAACCTGAACGCAAGAAAAAACACAAAACAGTCAAAAACACGGTTAAACTGAGATCACGAGAGTTTCCTTGTGTTTTGCAAAAAGGCACGACTTCCAGGGAAAGTTTCGCCGCAACTAAATTTGTTCATTTCTTTGAAAAAGGCACGCCTTTATCTTTTGGCTGATGTGATCTCTGCACATTCTCTGCGCCATTTTTTTTGTTATCAGCACCCCAGACTGCCGAATATTCTCCAAGGCCCTCAGCCCAATGTGAGTTTTCAACCATGATTAACTTTGAAAACACAAAATCCAATCCAAAGTCCCATGGCTGTTGGTTATATCCCCATATTTGTTAAACATGTAACTCCGATTTGTGTACATCATGCAGCCTTGATTGGTGGTTATAAGTCCCCAATCTACCGCAACCCCCATGGTGTGTTATACAATGTTATACAGCCCCCCAAAGGCAAACCAGCCCCGTGGGGCATCACAATAATCATCATCTCAAGGGTAAACTAACAGCTTGATATGAAAGCTATGGGCCTTTTAGGTCGATGAGTTACATGCACTGGAAAATGGTGAATTCCCACGGGTACGTTACAAAAGGATATGCTCGATTTCATAATTCCCTTTTCTGCAGGATTGTCATTGTGTGTGTCGATCACTAGGTATGATTCTTATCTCTGGTTTCTCTGGAAATGATCAACGTTCCTGGTTGATTTTACATATCTATCTCTCTTTGTTTTGTTTTGTTTTGTTTTGTTTTGTTTTCTCTCTCTCTCTCTTTCTCTCTCTCTCTCTCTCTGTCTCTCTCTCTTTCCCAACTTAATTGGGGTTGATTTGTTTTTGGGCTTACCTCATTCTACATACGGTTGTCTTACACATGACCAATGTTGGAGACGTTGCATTCTGTTTGGTTGGACCATATGACGAAACAATAACGACACAGAACAAAATATTAACCTGCATACCATGTTCTTCATATGTGCTATTAATTCATGTTTCAGATGGTGCGCATTGACTATAGTAGCCTGAGCTAGTGTGCAAATCCTATGTTTTTCCTCAGTACACCACCAACCATTGGCAGCCGCAAATCACCACCAAGTCTCCCATCGCAGACTTGAAGCAAATTCCTTGGATTTGTTCAATGCAGTCCAAGACCACCAAAAAAAGACAGTAGATTTCGCAATTGTCGGGTTGATGCAATTGTTGGATTAATCAATGATATACCGATATACCCTCTTCTTTCATGATTTGCCACGCGAAATCACCATCTTTAATAGCTAAATCATCTACTTTCATGGATAAATGTCCATGGTGAACTCTTAATTTGCCAGCATCCAACGAAGAAAAGGCACTCAGCAACTCCAAGCCTCAAGCCGGTCAAGCCGTTCAAGCCGGCCTGCTTCAAAATGAAGGAAGCAAACTTCACGTCAGTATGACGGAGGAAGAAGGATGCCTTGTCGGAACCTCCCAGGGCCTTAGAGTGGACGCCGCCCAATAGAAATGTGGTGGGGAAACCCCAATGCCATAAACCTACCATGTGGGAATGCTGTATACAACCCCTTTATTGTGATTTAGGGGATTATGATTGGGTTCACATTCTCAGCAATGTCCATATACTTTTACTTGCTTTCGGCAGTTTTAGAATGTTGAAAGTTTTGTTTGGGAACGGTGATAAGGGAATATGAATCTATTGGTAAGAAAAACCATCGTGGGTTCGTGGGGAATCCTCCTCTCGAAAAAAATCATCGCCCCACTGGAGATAATTGGCCTTGTTATGCCTGCTGATGTGAATCATGTTGTGTTCCCTGGACAGCGTAAACTTCCTCAAAGATTCAAAAACATCATTGCCTCGTCAATACATGATTCACATTGGGGAAATTTTGAAAGGCATCTGGTTACTTGTCTGGGTGCACTCCATGGGCATTCTTAATGATCGACGTCATCAGTGAGCATGGCTCTGTTCCTGCTGTGTTTGATGTAGGTCAGAGCTTTGGGTTGTTAACTGAAAGGTTCAAGTGCTATTGGAAGATATTGGAAGCATTTCTTGTGACCAGTTTTCCCAACACTTGAAGATGACTACAACAGGGCCAACCACTGCACGCGCTTTGGCCTGTCTACATTGTCAGCCTTTCCTTTGCACTTGAAACTTCGAAACCCAAAGCACCATGGTCAATTTTGATTCAAGCTTCTCTTTATTGCAATAAGGAATCTACTGGCTTCCGGAATTGTAGATCCCACTGGAACCCTGATTGGAATCTGGTTTGATATCCTGTGAAATGTTCTGCCATCCAATGCATGTCTCTTAGAGTTCCTTATTGCCATCGGCTTCGAGATGCTTGCCTGCAAGGTATACAAGACGGGGCCAAGAATTGTTTTTTATTTATTAAGGCGTTTAATTTATTATTAGGGGAAAAACGTCGAAATCCATTTTTTGGCAATATTTTAAAATAGAATAACTGAAATTCAACCGATATTGAAAGAGAATAGTTTTTTATTTTAAGGTTTTTTCTTCAGTATGAGGGGGAAAACTTCACGGCCCAATACTTTTGTTCCCCCCAATAATAAACTCCTCCAGATGTTTATTGTGTGGGTGGAGGGTTTAGTCATAGGGGGGAAGGGATTACCCACTTAATCATTCTTAATCCCACTTATATCTAGGAGCAATGGTCCTTTGCAGATTAAAACCATTGACTTTGCTGACGCAAGCCGGGGTTCTGCCCATTGGTCTGGGATAAAATGGTCATTCTCCGAATGTTTGCCCGGTGCGATCTGGCCGACAACCCACTTGAGGTCTGCCGGACGCTGCATGTAGACACGCGTGCTGATTTGGTCACCGATGCGGCAGTTGAATTTCATGTCGGTGACCAGAGCATGGTCGATGTGGTTCCCTTGTTGTGTGTGCATGAAGAGTTTCACGTGGGAAATCCGCCGGTCATAGCCTTTTGAATGCTTCCTTGGCCTGTCAAGGACGTTGGAGAGCTTGACAAAGGTCACGCCACTCCTGGGTGCCAATGGCAGCATGCACCAGAAAATGAGATGATATCTAGTTATCAAAGTAATGCATTTGGATTATCATCCCAACGTACGTTTAAAAGAACTGAAACACTACAATGAAGCAACGGCCTTGATGAAAGAAACAATAATAACATATGTGTTGTATATCAATGTATATTTATATATACACATATACATATACATACCAGTAGTACCGCACAAGGCGGTGGCGGAAGTTTCAAAAATAGGGAACCTATAGGGGAGGTTGGTTGTTGTGAATCACGGATGGCAGAGCGAATCCACTGATGGACTGAAAGGTGGTTGGAGTTGTGTTTTTTGGAGCGGTTACAATGGTTGCAGTGGTACCTGGTCGGTCACCTCACCCACAACTGCTGGATGTAGTGTGGTGTAGCGCAGCTGTAATTGTAGTTGTAGCGTAGTGCTGTTGTAGCTGTGGTGTAGTGTAATTAGTATAGTGTAGTTGCAGTTGCATTTGTGGTGGTGCAATGAGTGCAGTGTAATGTACTGTAAGGTAGTGTAGTGTAGCGTAATGTAATTAGTGTAGCGTAATGTAAATGTAATGAAATTGCTGTAGTTGTAGTTGTGGTTGTAGCTGTAGCTGTTGTGTATTGTACCGCGTGTCGTGTAGTGCAGTGTAGTGTCGTGTAATTGAACGTAGTGTAGTGTAGCGAAGTGCAGTGTAGTGCAATTAGTGTAGTGTAGTGTAGTGTAATGTAGTGTCGTTGTAGTTGTAGTTGTAGCTGTAGTTGTAGCAGTAGTTGTAGTTGTAATTAGTGTAGTCTAGTGTAGTCTAGTGTAGTGTAAAGTAGTGTAGCGTATTGTAGTGTAATTCGAAGTAATTAATCCCTTCCTCCTAATGCTAAACGTCCCCCAAATACTAAAAACAGGCGTCCATCTCCAATTTCAGAAAATTTCAAATTGACCAATTTGATTTTTAATTGATTCCCTTTAGAAAACAATTTAAAAATCAACCTACCATTTGTAGGTTTTCCCCCCTAATTGATCCCCTTTAGAAAACAATTTAAAAATCAACCTACCATTTGTAGGTTTTCCCCCCTAGTACTAAAAACTAGTTCACCCCAGGGTGTTTATTAGTAGGGTCCGTCCGATTTTTTGTTTTTTTAAATAGAAGTTTTTAATTTAGTATTAAGGGGAAGCTTCGAAATCCAATTTTTGGCAATATTTTTAATCGCGTTATACAAAGAAATTCAATTGATTTTGAGATCGGAAAAATTAGTTTTTATGATAAAGGGGTTTTAATTTAATATTAGGGGGAAGCTTCGAAATCCAATTTTTGGCAATATTTCAATTGCGTTATAAAAAGAAATTTAATTGGTTTTGAAATCGGAAAAATCGTTATTATGCTAGTCCAATTGCAACTAGGTCCTTTCCAATTTGGAACCAGGGCTCAGGTGTGAGGCTGAACATCCCACGAGTTGAGTTCACAATTCAAAACGAGCAGATCGCATGTTCTGCAGTACGC
>Ga0126342_10008344_pt1 | contig 18555 bp, 19 predicted proteins | sample Cyp1metagenome_FD_92528 | JGI IMG/M metagenome (GOLD analysis project Ga0126342, IMG submission 92528) | Coral microbial communities from Lord Howe Island, Old Settlement Bay, Australia - Cyphastrea 1 metagenome | ecosystem: Host-associated > Invertebrates > Cnidaria > Coral ...
AAACTTCTCGAGTTTTTAGCTGAAAACCAGATTCTGAGGACTAAAAAAACCATAAAAAAATCATAAAAAAATCATATCCAAACCATAAAAAAATCATAACCACAATTTGAACCCATAAAAAAAATCATAAATGGAAATCGTATTCAAATCATAAATAAATCATTAAAAAAATTATTTTGAAACCCCTCCATCCTAGAGACTTAGGAACTCTGAACTTTATGATGTTTGATATACACCATGATACACTTTGACTTGGGAATAAAGACATATCAAGACTATTGAATGTTGACCCTCCTTTTTCAAAAGACCAAACTTCCACCGAGTCTTAAAACTGCCATGGTAGCCATGATAGCACAACTGTTTGAACCCCATCTCCAGTGATCGCTGCCTCAGTGGGCGGCACAGCTTCTTCGGCTGTTCGCGAGAGAATGGTGCTACTATGTCCAGAGAACACCTGGTTGTGGGGTGCGGTTTGTTCACAGCGACGACATGCTACGACCGGGGGTTTTGAAGGTGGAAAAAAACATATTATATTATATATATAATGGGAATACAATCGGAAATGATGAGAAACCACAAATTTCCGGGGTACACTGCAGTTTCAGACAAACATGTGACATACAAACTCATATACAGTAAATGGAACAACATGCAACAACACATCATTTTACCGTTGCAACAGGTGCCAAGCTGGGCACGGCAATTTGCACATGATCATCTGGAGCATAAAGCTTCATGAGCTCCTTCAGGACCTGGTCAAAGATGACAAAGATGTTGATTTGCCAACATTCCATTGGGAGATGATTGGAATATTGTTATCATATTGTTATCACATATGTTGTCATCATATGACCGACAACGCAAAAACAATATGGACATATATGCACATATATGAACATGAGGTATTAAACCATTGGGTTCGTGGGGCTCCCCATAATTTGCATTTATTGGACCTGTGAGCTCATCATGGCTGCACCTGCAAGCCACCTCGCCGCGAAACTGCCGCCATTGCCTGCCACGAGCGGCTGGGGGATTTGGAATAAGTTTGCATTTTTGTAAACATGATAAGCATTATCCAAATGACATGGTGTCTGCGGAAACGATCTCTTTTTTTACGAAGTAAGCCATTGGTTTCCACAATTTCCATCAATTCAGAAGCTTTCGACGGTTTTGGGCCGCCAAGTGGAGCCTTTTCGCCAGACTTCCAGACAGCTCTTGCAACCTCGTGTAGCTTCAGGGCGTGCCGCTCAGCCGCCTGGTACAGCAAATACAGTAAATGGGCAGTGAATGTGTCAAATGCTGCGAATGGAGTGTGACTCTTCCAAGTCAAGTGTTAAAGAATGTCATGTGTCCGAAAAGCAAATCAACAATCCCGATGATTGTCAGGTCATATCCCACTCATATATCTAATCTCATACAACCAATGTCTGATTTCACCAAATATATGCATTTATAGATATTTATAGAACTATAGAATCATTCCATTATATGCAAATCCTTTTTCTAGGAAGATCATCCTTTTTCTAGGTCCAGATCCCCACGACATCCCGTTCAAATCCGGCATCGCCTCCAACATCAACTGTCGCTTTTGAGGTCGCAGAGCCCAGGTGTGGTGCACCTGGTGGGCTCCAGCCAAGTGAAGCCTTCAGTACACCACATATAGAAGCAGAAGCACGACCAGACCATGCGATGCGCCATTTTCAGACACATTTTTTTTTTCAAAACATGCATATCAATGTGTATGTAATATATATATATATATGTGTGTATATATATATATTATATATATATAATCATGTCTATAGAAGGTGTACATGATTCAAAATCCCAATGGCCCAAGCATCCACTGCTTCTGCAGCCAAGTCACTGACAGATTGCAGCAGTCCCTGAGGCGAACCTCATGCGAAGCTGGTCTCAACTGGGGATTCCATGTGGGATTTACTCTCAGTCATTTGAATTACAAGCATGATGATAAAACATGATAAACCATTGCTTAAGTTAGATCGATCAAATTCATGAACATGATCATATAATATAATATATCTGATAAACCATTGTTATCTAGAATGCTTTAGATAGGCGAAATGATGATCAACCATGAGATTTTCAGGTTTTTACATGGTTTTCCCCCCATATCTGCAGCACCTCCATGGTTCCCATGAGACGCCAGCAAGGTCAGCCCCTTGACGATCCACTTCGCGATACTTGGCATCCATCTCCTTGACCCGCCATGGGATCCGCTGGTGATCCTCTGGTAACGTGGTGTTTTGCCACACCAAAATACTTCAAACATCAGCAAATAGTTGGTGGTTGTTTAAAAATATATAGTGTTATCCATAAATTATCATAAATTATCTATATATTATCCATATGTTTTTTAAAACCACTAATTAATTTGCTGTGGAAATTTCACCGCAGAGTTTAACTGGGAACACTGTGGGATGGAATCTGGATTTCTCTCATCCAAACCCTTTCAAACGCAGACTCTGTGCCTGTGATCACCACTGATACTACAGGTCCAGAGTGTGCAGTAACTTCCAAGTATGACATGCTGGGCGACAACGTGTGTTGTAGCCCCAGAAAAAGATCGCAAAATGACTTATCACTCTTATATAAAGGTAGGATTTTATATTCCTGTCGTTTTTTGGGGGTTGCCAATCACTGCCCAACTGCCAATCTGATGCACCGATTTGGGCTGCCCAACTTCTGGCAAGTCGATGGCCGCTACCAACTCCTCTCTGGTGCGACAGCCTAAAACGTGCGACCGTGCCGGCGAAGGACTGGGCTTGTAACCCCCAAAAGTTGGGATATCTTCGCACACAACCCTATAGCTTTGGTTACTTTGGTTACTTTGTATCCCCTGCCTGGAACTATCTGGAACTGCACCAAAGGTCCGGGTTGCTTGGGGACATGGAAACCATGCGAAGAAGACACGTCCGAGCAGATACCTGTTACCTTTCAGCAGCTTGTTGAGTCCAGTTCAGCCGTTCCTTTCTGTTGTGAGTTGTTCAAGAATCAACAGGGAGGCTAAAGATTTGAGCTTGGGGCACAAAGGTCTATCTGGAACGCCCTCTGGATACACCTGACCAGATTGAAGCATCCACAGGTATTTTCCGTCTCATAGCCTGCAACATCAACATACTTGGCAGCTTTACTTGGTATGTCTTGATTGTGACAAGGAGGTTCTAACATTTACTCCAAAAAAGGTACGCTGTTCAACCAATGTGTCTGTATGATTCTATAGTATATATGTATATACGAGTACTGTATATGCTTTTATTTGCCGTCATGTATCATACGTATGATATTAATATCATATGTATGTACGCCAGCTACACCTTCTGTGCAGTCAGCCTGTCCTTCTGGACAGGGAGCGCCTTTGGGAAGTACTCTGGCGGGCGTTCCATGTGCATGTCCAACCTGATGGTGCTCAAACACAAAACACTCCAGGTACATGTAACATAGATCCCTCCAAGTGGGGGGTGGAAGAACATGGACGAGTTCGTTGGGGGGATAGCAATTTGATGCAATTTGTGTATCATGAATCATGACCCTTCAATGACTCAGATCCATCTTCTCTGGAACTTACGATGATATCATATGATATCTATAGACAAAGAGGAGAACATCTTGAAGATCTTAGAGGCACATACTCCTTCCCAGGGCCATGTTCATGTTTTTTATTCCTCATCTACACAACAGTCACAAGAGGTATCTCACATTCTGACTCTCTTGTGCTGACTTGGAAATGAAGGTTTGTTCTTGTCTCATCTGTCTGAAAATGTATGAAAACAGAATGGCCCAAAACCATCCAAAACCCTGTTTGGTTTATCCTCATTTTCCCATTAAACTTGCTTTTTTTTGGACCTTGGGGTATTCCCCATTTTTGACCCATCCATATCCAGACATCTCCAGGTTACCACCCTTCAGGACCGGCATGCGCATGTTCACTGCCTTTCAAAACGCGCCTGGCCATCTCAATTAGGTTATAGCTCCACCAGTGGATTTCCACCATGTTCAAAACATGGGGATTTCAACATGATTTTAACTGCAAAACATGAGGATTCAACATGATGTGTTTTTCAAACAGGATATTGATGGGATACCCTCTGGTTATGAATAACCGGGTTGCTAAGATGTATAGATGGGCCTTAGAAATAGATTATAAACATGATGATTTACCGTGATTTACCTATAAACAATATGGTGATTTTCCAGTTCGCCAGGTTGAATAACCAAAGGCCCAGTTGTAGCATGGAAAAATGCGACGGCAGGACAGCAGCCGTTGGCCATCTTCGATGTCCGTTTGCACTGGACTGCCCGTCAGAAAGACCTTAATGACACCAGTCAACTCACATCATAATATTGGGAATCTGAAAAAATGGGTTCCAAATATCCCTTAAATGGCAATTTTGATGGGGAACAGAATTAAAATGAATTAAACATCACCAAACCACATCAAAGAAGTGTATATCTTTTTCAGGCCAGTGCATATTCCTGTTCCAAAAACACATTGCTGGGGTGCCTTTTTTGTCGGCGACTCTTCGAGAACGCATTGGGTATCAGGCCAACGCGGATCCTCGACAGTCTGCCACTGCCTGTTCTTCGCTGAGCTCAACAAAGGCTTTGCAAGTAGACCCCATACCCATAGGATCCATGTATGCTATATATGGTGACATTTACCATCAATATACCCCCAATGTTAGCATATATACCATACATGGATCCTATGGGATATATATATATATACATTCAAGAACGCATCTACGGGAGGAAATAGACCTGTAATGTGGGTAAAACATGGTAAAACAATAAATAAACCTTCCCCCCCATCACCATACATAGCTGGTATATGGTGGTATAAACCATTCCCAAATGGGTGGTTTATTATTGTTGTACCCACATTAATTGAGCAACTAGACCAAACCAATCACACTCTTAGGCAAGTTGCAAGTGAAGCCAGGCTTTTAAAACTGCTTGACAACGACAGACATGCCATGAAATCGCCTGCTACTCTGTACTGACCTCAAATCCTTCCCGCCTTCCGAAGCCTTCGTAAAAGCTCCTGGGGTGACGCCATTGATCCACCCCCCTTCAGGTGGGCACCTGTTGGGGGGAGATCATAGTCGGACATCATCAACATTCGTCAAACATCAACAAACTCAGCTTATGAATATGTTGATTATGTTGGATCTCAATGGATATCATTGATATCATGATATCATCGAATATCACATATGAATACATATGAGCCCCCCCATCCCACAAAAAAAAATGTGTTTCCCATTGGCGGCGCCCTTCAAAACAGACTCCACAGTTCCATCGGCAATGTCAGACGTTGGCCTTCTTGAATCAATCAGCAAAAATTGACGATTTTTGACTCCAAAGTGCCAACCAATTTGTTGATTTCTTCCAAGTTAGTTCAACATAGTTCAACCAAAATATCCAAAACGCAGAAACTTCCGTCTGGCGCCTTCCAGTAGGTCCCTTTCCACCTGAAGTCATATGGATATGGATCAAAGCCCTGGGAGTTGCTGAATTTTCACAAAATAACTGGTTCTTCTGGTAGTTCATGCCCTAAAATGGATGTAACCCTTGAATTCAAGGGGCTCGACACTTGGAACATCTTACATTGTCTTACATCATCTTGGTCGCATGTTTTCCAGAAAACACACAATTGTATGACAATCGTCTCGTCAAAAGTGAATGAGTGTTTCTTCCTGGAGATGTGTCATGCCTCAGCTGCTGATACATGCCATCCCATTCTGTTCTCAGTCTTTCTCCATGAGACACGGCAGCCTCTCTGTTCAACATGTGAAGCCATAGAATACAGGCCTTGGCAGCGCCAGCATGTTGTGAACCTCATCGAAGACCAGATTCTTGTTGCTCATTGGATTCTTTCCATCAAAGCCGAAACGAAACCTCGGCCATCGCTGTGGTAATAAACCAATGACCGACTGCCTTAGGAGACACAAATTGAATGGTTTCAGTTGGTTTCTTGAGGATAATCTCACGGCATCTCACGTCTGTCAGAATGTTTTCAAGATCACCTTCCTCACTCCGGATGGAAAAATGCCACTATCCAGCAAGGTTCTTGCCTCACCCCAACATTCAGACATTGGATGTACGGCAGAGACATAGACCGACTGATACATCTGATACTTGGCAGACATAGAATTGCAGCATGATCAGGAATTGATAGTAATTGCAATGAAGACTACCCAATGGACCAATGGCTAGGATCAAAGTATACATCATCTCGTCGGTGATCCGAAAAAACACTTTCGGAAACAACACCGATCTGAGTCCAGCACACGCTGTCCATTCTGGACGCATCGAAGCTTCCATTTCTCTTCCATCCTAGATACGCTAGATAGCTAAATGATGCACTGAACATCTACAACATGAGTCCATAGACAATTTCGCGTCTGTCTCAGAGTCTCTCCGCGTGTCTGCAGGTTTGCAAAGATCTCCTTTTTTTGGGTACAAACAAGCTTAAACCAATTTAAACCAGCTGAATCCTTGCCGACTGGAGGTGAGTCATGTATTGCAACACAAATTGGTCGCCGTTGACGAGCCTCCTCGTGAGCCTCCGGCTGAAGTGTACTTGAATGCACGCAACGGTGCGAGTGGGGGAGGCACATCTGGATGTGCTTGTGACCAGTCCTGCACCAGACTGAAAGATCGGATTTAACATGATTTGACCAAAACAACAATAACAAAAAACAACTTTCTGCAGCCTTTCTTGGGAGGTCACTTTCACACAGCTGAGTCCCTCGCGAAGCCTTTGACACTTGACAAAGGGTGGTATGGATACTTTCAGATACGTTTATTTATGTGGAACAAACATGAGATTCTTGTCCATGCGCAAGATGATTTGTAGATGCACTAGTATACCAAAATGTTTGGCAGCTATGGCACTGCTCTACACCATTGTAACATTGTACGCTTCCTGTGCTTGTGATTTCCTACTGGATCCATTGAACACAAAAATTGCTTCGGAATATCAAGTATACAAAGTACCCCCCCAAAAATAGATAGAATAGAACAGTAAAATCGTACTAACATAGTAACAGTAACATAGTTGAAATTACTTTCCTAGTTTGGGGCCTGCTATATTCTCAAGACTTGTGCTTGAACCTCTTGAATGGTCCTGTCATCCCGAATATTTCGTCATTGCACTGATTCTCATAAGGTCTTGTTGGATATTTTTGGTAGTCACATAGGGTCCAAAGACTCTATCAGCTGGAATTTCCTACACTCCCGCCTCCAGGAATGTGCTCGAAATCTCTCCCAGACGGATTTTTCGCTCCATTCCCAGGCAGGCCTCTACCTGACCAGGCAGGACGCTCCCTTACGATGATGCAGTGGATGGAAGAAATCCTGCACCAGTTGATAGGTGGTTTATCTCATTTTTTATAGGGTCTCAACCATCCCAGGTGGTGCAGGATTTCTTCCATCCACAGTGGCGCAGCTAGAGCGTCCTTGACATTCACTGACTCTTGAAATTCCAGAGCAGTTGTCCAAGGTATTCATGGTTGTAATGGTGGCAATTGGCATAGCACATGATCCATTGATCCATTCACCAACTTATGACAGCAGGACCCAACTTTCTGAATCTCGCTTGCGCAAATGTCTCCAAATCTTCGCAGTGTACCTTGATTGGTTACCTGGTAGGAGTACGCCAGTGGGTAGGATAGTCCCCATGTTTGATACAACCATTTTCTGACTGGCGACCCATTCTGCAAGACCTCAGAGGTGTTGAACTCTGCGATTTCCTCGGGACTCCAGCAGCGGAAGCGCCTGGCCAGGTGTACTTGATGGTGACGGTGATCAGCAAATGGTTCAATAATTACCCTCTGGTATTGAAAAATGGCTGGTTGGGAAACCCTATACAGTAAAATGGGGTCTTAACAGGAAACAAACACATCTAGAAATGGTGGATTTACCATTGCCATGTTTAATTAAATACCGGAAGGATCCGGAAGGGACATATTGGTTTCATGGTGAAATATCATGAAACAAACATTAAAATAAATAATATTGTAGCATATTATAGCAAACCACTCGCTTCTGCAATTGGGTTTTGAAGTTGGTGAGCAGAAATGTCATGCGGCCGAGAAAATGGAAGTATTTCCGGTGAAAGGTAGTGCTCCCCAGTTAAAAATCCTCATATAACCTAACTATATATCTATATATCATTATACCATATATCTACCATATATCTACCATATATCTACCATATATCTACCATATATCTACCATATATCTACCATATATCTACCATCAGTCCAAGTCAACCTACTTGTAAACCAACTTAGCCAACTTGTTGGGCCATTTCTGCTGGTTTCTCCATGGTGCAGGTCCATTGCTTCACCTCTGCCGCCAATTTGACACTTCCATGCAGGCGCAGAAGAAGTCACGCCATGCACCCGGAAATTTCAGAATCTCCTGGGGACAAATGGGCGAAACATGGGCCCTTGGCATATCGGTAAAACCTCGTGAAACCTAAGGGGATCTTCAGGGATACCTAATGGGATGCCATGGAATAGATCAGAATATAATGGGATTCCGGGATACCTATCGGAAAATCATGGAACATCACTCAAAATTAGCTGGTTGACAGGGATTCTCGTTTCATGGATTGTAGGAATTCCTCTTTCAGGTAATATAACCCCTACAAGAATCATCAAGAATCTAGGCATTGGTATTTAGGGCACTGTTAAAAGTCATGGATATGAATACTTCATAAAACTTTAAGCGTATGATGGAGACCGACATTTTTCCAGTGTGCCATGGCTGCCATGGTCAAGTTACATGGGACGAATGGGGTGACTGGTCATCCCACCATCATAAAAAGTATTCCTTTTAATAAATATCAATATAATTATAACATATATTATATATATATTATACAGTACATATGTTTAAGTTATCCCTACTAATGGCGGATTGACCATTCTCTCTTATGATCTCTTATCGGGATAAACACACCATGTTTTTTGAAAAAATGGCACACCACCCAAAGTTTGTGAGCCATCGCCCCAGCCATCGCCCCTGCCTGGTAGAAGTTTTCCTTCACTGCTTCCTCTGGAAAGAAAAGTACCGTTGCCTTTCCGGATCGGTAGAACCTGCCATTTGGCTCTGGCAGTTGTTCCAACTTGGTCAGAGTCGACTTGGCTACGCCCAAAAAATATCCAAAGGTCGCCAGTCGACCTATGATTTACCATGGATTTGGAGCAACAAAATATGCGGAAACCCAAAATTGGGATGGTCCAATCGCCGGCTACCAGGTCCCCTGGCGATTCGGCGGTTGCCAGCACCGTACGAGTCTTGCCAGAGCCAGTGGCATGAGCCTTGGGTGCCCCGAGGGCCCTATGATAAACATAGGGGATTTATCATAACCCAGATGCTCCATGTATGGAATAATTATGTACCTACGTTTTGGTCATTTTGAGGGTAAATGTAGGTAAATATTCCATAGATGGATATATATATATATATGGAGCATCTGGTAATTTGCATACAATATTATATATATAAGTTAAGCATGGATTGACAGTAGTATATAATAATAAGATAATCACATGATAATAATTTTAATGATAACAAATATTAATGATAATAATGATCTATAAGAATGATAGGAATACTTGGGAAACATAAATATAATCATCTGCAATCTCAGGGATTGGGTTGATCATATTAAGATTTAATCATCGGATTGGTATGGATTGGAGGGAAGGTTTATGATTCAAACCATGGCTTTACCCACAAGCGCAAGCATCGTGTTTCCATTTGATTTTCCCTTCAACCGATTACGTAACAAACATTTTGAGCGGAACCCCTACGAATGTTAATGTTTCATTTTTTTCCATCAAAACTCAGAATATCCAAGAATCATTAAACATGTATTAAACATGTTTGTTTGGGTCCTCTTCGCCATACTTCAAGGCAACCGCCAGCAAGGCGTTTTTCTAGGATCTGCGACCACCAGCAAGCGAGAGAGCGGAGATTTGGGATGAAGCAAAAAAGCGACCCTCAGTTGGTACCTGGCACCAAGGGATCCATGGGGTTAGCCATGGCTACCCCAATAGCTGGAGGGTTTATAATGGAAATTCCGTGAAATTCCCATGTTCACATGGATTATGTGTTGAGGATTTGGGAAGATGCATTCGAGATGCATCAACATGTTGTGAGACAGCTTGATACAGTAGGACTTGAGAAGTCATGAGCCTCTGCAGTGGAAACTCATCTGAACTCTTCAAAGCTTCTTCCTCCTTTCCGCTTTGCCTGTGACAGGAAAGCCGCTGGTTGAAAGCTTTGGTCCATAGGTCGCTGGACCCGTTTGCGTCCTAGCCCAACTAGCACCATTCCAACACTGTGTCATTGCTTCAATGTGCCATTCCCATGGTTTATATATAATTACATACAATATGTTACAATATAATACAATATATATATAATTATATATATGTAATATACACGTTTATTTCTTAGTGTTTTGTTATGCATGTCTAGAGTGACGCTCATCCACAGAGCTTGTTTCTGCGCCTGAACCGCTCCAATGCCTGCCGGGCATACCAGCGAAAGCCCCGCTCACCCTGCCTGAGGCAAATATGTTGGCAGCTCAGGGATCAGAGAAGCGTTTCTTTTCAAACAAAATCGTAAAAACATAGCAATGTGATGCAATGTGACTCTTCTCATAGGAATGTTTAATGGGATAATTTCCTATTGAAGCTGGGCAGGGAACAGTCAAATCTTCGCACTTACTTTCAAGAATACTGTGTACAAGCTCATCTTAAACAAAAAGCCTCTTTCTTTAAGCCTATCTTGGATGAACCCAAAAAGTTCTGCTGGTTGCCATCCCTTTCAGGCAGCAATTTTCAAAGTCTCCAGTATCTTTGATTTGCTGAAAGAACGAGTGCCTTTCTCCGTTGCAAAGGTGCCAAACTTCTTCCAACATGATGGTCCAAATATGTCCAAATGGTCCAAGTTCTAGATTCAAAATCAAACTCCCAACTACTCCCATGAAATCATCGAACTTTCCATGACGACACGGTGCCTTGGTACTGGCCCCGGACCCTCCTCCGCAACTGATGAGAGAGATTTGGGTTCCAGGCCCACTAGGAGCAAACTGCAGAGATATGACGGGGATACAAACGACAATCATGGTGAGGATAACACATGAAAACCAGGATCTAAATGATCTAAGCAACAAACAAACGCACTTCGATCCAGTTGACAAGCATGTGACAGCGAGAAATCTCCATTGAAACATATCTTCAAATGGTACGCGATTGTAAATCATGGTAAATCAAAGTAAATCATGGTAAATCCATTGAAATCTATATGGGATTTAAAAAAAACAATCCATTCAAGGTAGCAACCAACAAAAAAAACAGGCCATCCCTGGCAGTCCCACTTCCAGGCGTGCGAAGGATAGGGCCGTGCAGGGTACAACCAATCTGTTGGATCGGGCACCTGCAGGTGATTCAGCAGTGGATGGTACCCTTCATGGGATCCCAATGGCTAGCCTGTTTGGAGACAAAGAAAAATGAACAGTTCACGTAGTAACAACATGTAACAACCAGGTGGAATGGCAGCAACATGCAGCAGAAACATCAACTGATCAACTGATCTTTGGAGGTTCCGAATGGTTCCAACCAGCACTTTTTACGACACAGATCCCTCTCAACCGCAGTGAAAGCATTTCTTCCACTGTCGGGCTGCGAGCAGCCGGAGCAGGACTTGAAGATTACAGACCTCATCAGGACCTTGGCAAAGCCTTCACCAAATGATCAATCAGAATATCGTCTTCAACTGCCAAAACAATGTGAAATCCTCTATAAGTCTCTCCGAAAATCATATGCAAATCAACTTCAACTAAAAGGATCAGTTTGAATCATGTATGTATATATCAACATTCAATTTGAGAAATATATCAACCTCAAAATGTTGTCATCAACATATCAATGTCCATCTTTCTATGAGGTCTCCAAATCAGCTCCAGCTTTGGCCAACCATCCATTTGCGCTGCACAGCGGTTCCGCGTGACGTGAAGACCGCTGCCAGGAGGCACCTCCAGGGTTCTCTGATCTGGATGAATCATGAATCTGATGATCTGGATTACCCTCTGGTTATGACTAACAGTTTGCCATGGTATAGATGGCCCATAGAAATAGATGGTTTACCTATTAATAGCATGGTGGATCTTTCCATGGCTATGTTAAATAACCAGATGGTAATTATCATTCACGGCCACGGACCTGAAATGTTGGGCTATTTGGGGATAATATGGGATAATCATATTAATCCTGAATCCAGACTGATGTTTTCATGAATGACAAGCCAAACCCATGAAGGAAAACAGCAACACCGCCGTCTCTCCCGATCTTTCCTGTTGCAGGAGACCTTAGAGCCTTAGCTAAATCTAAGTCTCTGGATGTCTCTGGACTCCGTACACTGAATCTTTCATTTTCAACATTTTTCAACCATCTTCCCGTACCAAAGGTGCTGACTCTCGGACCTTCGCCAGGGGCCTTTAGTCATACGCTCTGCGCCGGTTCTTTGGACTCGGACTTTCACTGATCGATTCGCTGCCACTGCGCCTACCTCGGATTTGCTTGAGGGCAAAATGAAAATACACATGTTTCCCAGTAGATTCCCCTAGATTCCCCACATGGATTTACTGGGGAACTCCGAAATCCAGACAGGACATAGATGGACATAGCATAGCTGGCATAGCTGAAGAGCGACTTCCACGACTCCTTGCTCTTGATGAGGGAACGGCATCATAGCCTGGCCCAGGAGGAGGATAGCCATAGCCCGCAGGCGGATATCCATAGGGCGGTGGATAGCCATATCCTGGTGGATAGTATCCATAGGCTGGCGGTGGGTAACCATAGGCCGGTGGTGGATACCTTGGATCTGCCGGAGGATAGTAGTATGGATTGGGATGTGGCGGAGGTGTGCCATATGCCCGTTCATAATAGGCGCGGTAACTCTCGCCGTTCGGCTCATATGGAGCGTCGGGGCGTCGCCGATCTGGCGTCCGGGAGCGGCGAGGAGACCGGCGGGGAGAAGTCCGTCTCCGCTCGGGTGCGGGCTTTTTGTTGCTCGCCGCTTTTCTCTTTTTCCTGGAGAGTTTGCCCATCTGCCGGGGAAGTCTGGGAGGTTTTTAAGTCTGGGATGATCCATGAGAATACATCATTCATCTATTTGCACATGTGTACTTTTGTGTACATCCACAGTGTACATACTGCACTGGACAAGACAGTCTTGTGCAAGGCCATGTATATAGTATGATATATGCGATATGTGCTTGGTCCCTTTCCCCCGGGTCATATATAATGTACTGTAATAAGGCTAGATTCTGCAGACTGCACCAACCTGAACCAGGTCATACGAAAGCAGCAACATGACATCCAGTACATGTGGGTACTATTCCACAGGTATCATCCAACTACTTGCTATATACACGAATCACAATATGTGGCAATATGTGGCATGACATCACTAGCAAAAGTAATATCACCAACCGGCATTGTGTTTGCATGAAGGTCATGAAGCATGCAATTCAACCACATTTGTCACATTGCCTCAACTTGCTGATGCACTCGCAAAATTTGCACATGCAGCTGTAGAAAAATCCAAGCATCCGATTCTTGAGCTCATCCTTTTCGCACATATGGCAGTGAGCACAATCCTGCACATACCAATGACTAGTGTATCTATGCAAGAAATCGACTCGAGCAGCCTGGCATTTCTTTCCTTGGCTGTCTGTCCATCCACTCAGGCTACCAAATCAATCTTGGCTACACTCCTTTTGGAAGCAACTGCACAGTGTCAATTCCGTAAACATAGGGACATTGGAAATGATAGCAACAAGCTCACATGTCACATCATGATTAGGTTGCCTGGTCACAGTCCCATGTATTTAGGATAGCAACTGTTTTCCGTGTTAAATCATGTGGTGCTTCTATCAACATCATCAACCCGCTCCCTATCCGTTGCGTCCGCGTTGGCGAAACCGGGTCCTTGCCGTTGCGGCAGCCCTGGGGCTTCCAGTACCAGGCACAAGGTTTGCATTCGCCAGTGCCGTGGTCTTTGGATCCCAAAGACTCCTACGGCTTGCACGAAAATCCACCATTGAATTAGTTCGACGATTGTCCCGGCTATAAACCTCCATTTAGTTCGGGGATTTTCAATTATCATGGTTGACTACCGGAGGATATGTCAAACTAGCTCTGAAGCCAAACTCCAAGAAGTTCTGCTTTCGGCTCTCATTTTTTGGGGTAAGTGCGAAGAAACTCATGCGACACATTTCCATGCAAAGCCAAGTTGCCGCAGGCTTCAGATTGGGATCAACTTTGGCCCTCAAATGCAAAAGAGTAGGACGAGCACGAAACATCTACCCCGTTAAGGTGGATTTCGCAAAGCATTTCAGCACAGTTCATTATATGTTTGTTCCTATAGTACAGTATATCTAAGATTATCATTATAAGTTATAAGTTATAAGTATCTAATAATCGGAATAAACACACCTTGACACCGCAAACACATAGGGTTCGCTTCAGCCCTTCAAAGCTAGCCCTAAAATGTCTCAAAGATTGCAGGTCAAGTGCCATGAAAATCAGTTTAAGTGCAGTGATTCCAACATGGACCCATCACTCCCAACATTTTGTGGTGCCAAGATGTGCCAAGATGTGCCAAGATGTGCCAAGATGTGCCAAGATGTGCCAAGATGTGCCAAGGGTCTCAGGCTTCTCTTTCTCTTCGGCCTGTAGAAGTCATATACGATTTGGGAAGTCCATGGGTCTTGCTACTTCTGAAGTCTGCATGTTGCATCTCCAGTTCCGACTGTGTGGGACAAGAAAATAAATCTCAAAATTGTATAGTCACATGCGGCAATCACACGTCTTACAAACTACAGACCCACAACTGTGTCATGTTGTACTATCAACATCTATCAACCATCCAAGTCATTCGGCTATACCTAGATGCAGAATTTACCTATCTACTGCAAAATGAGATACAATAAACTAAACTGATATAAGCTGTGAGGCCAGCCTTGTCATCTGGCATCGCTGAAAAATGCGGTCGCAACTATGACCTCTGTGGTGAAACGGGCATGGAAAAACCCAACGGATGTTGCCCTAATTTGTGTGAATACCTGGGGATTCAAAGCCAACATCGGGCTGCAAAAGCAACCACTTTGGGAATAGAATGGGGATATATTACATTATACAATATATATATATATAATTAGATATAATACTCAGCAATATTATCAATATATCTCAATATATAATATGATATGATCTGGGCTTGTCCAAGGGGATTTACTCCAGTATATTGCCATTGAAGAATGGAGAACCACATAAAAAAAAAAGACTGGACTTGTGGCTGAGCTACCTATCACCTATTCCCAAAAAATGAGTCAAATTGGATCATCGTGCCATTTTCAGGGTGGCACATTGATGAAATATCATGAAATGTCTGCCATAAAACATCATAAATTTAAAATGAATCAACATCCACTAGCCCAACCTGGCTCTCGCCCTTCGCGACGGAACCATCACCCAACACCTCTGGACGTCATGGACTCACGCTTGAGCCGTTAAATGCTGCGGACACGCAGTGAAGTGACCAACCGCGTAGTTCACAATGGAATGGGAGAAACATGGGATGTGGTATACTAGGGAACATGGTGACCGACCATTGGCTGTTGCGGGTGTCCTGTCAAACAAACTCACATAAAATTTCTGCAAAACTCTCGGTCTGAAGCCAGACCGATGGCATCTGGGCTTCATCCATAACTGCCATGATGGTGAGCCTGAGGTGCTGCAAGCTTCGCGGCTTGTGCTGCCCGATAGGAAGCGCGCCCAACCTGCATCCCAGCCGAAGGATATTCACTGACTTTCGTGTGACAAAATGGATCATCAGGTTTCCCTCTTTCATTCAAGCACTGAAGTCATTCTCTCGAATCTTGTCAGATCTCAATTCGTCCATAATTTAGACCGCTTCATTGTCGATCAAATCAAACAATTTCGGCATATTTCGGCCATTTCTCAATGGTTTCAATGGATTGGTTTCAGGGAGGATTGATGAAATTTATAACTCCAAGTTCTAGGTTCAATATACATCTTTGGTGGATACATTCTTGTCATTCTTGATTAAATTTACAGGAAATCATGGGTTTTTACCATGGTTTTTTTTCCACTTTTCCCATGATGGTTTTTCCCAGCAAGAAAAACCAAGGGACCTCCATCAGCTCGCTGAGCTTTGGCAGTTTCGTCAATGGAGTTGGTCTCGGATCACTGGATGATTTGTCAGCTGATTTTCAACCATTTTAGCGATGCAAGAAAATGATAAAAATGGTCCATTTCTAGATGATTTTCCATGATCTTCCATGATTTTCCATGATTCTCGACTGTCTCAACAATCCTATACTAGAGCCATAGAAATAGATGATAAACATGATGATTGTCAATGATTTACCGAACTTAAACATGGTAATTCTCCATATTAGCTATGTCAAATTACCTGAGGGTATCATCATTTACCATCCAAACTTAAACAGTTTCAACTCATGCCAGGGTCTATGTTAGTTGGGGCTGATGGTATCGGGTGGGAAAACCAAGGTATATCATGTGTATCATTAAACCAACCAAAAATGAAGAACCGCTTACTAGCTGGAATGCACCCTTACCTCCCATGGTTTGGAGAAACAATTTTCCCAATGAAAGCAACATAAGCCAACTACAGTTGCAGTTTGAGGCATTTTTTGGACAAACCCAATTATATAGAATATCACCTAAATGCCAAGGAGTAGTGCCTTTCTCAAGAAGGCTAAGGTGAGGTGTATGTAAAATGATATGAATGTCTGCCATACAGTAGTCCAATGAACGGAAAAATCTTCTGGTCTCAATTGTCTCAACCCTCATGATCCTCCTCCTACCACGCACAATATGAGCACCCCAACGGAGGCAAAGCTAACAGCGGAGTGCTATTTTCGACCGCCTTGGTGGGTGCTGGTAAAGTTACCCATAGTTTAGCCTCTACTATTTGGATGTTCCATTATAAACCATCCATTTTGGGGTACCCCCCATGGATTGGAAAACCCCATTTATGGCTAATCAAAGCCTCATAGGCTCATAGGGGCTTGCTAACCATCAATCATCAATCTACGTCTTGGCCACATGGCTCTGATGTCTATCATTTGTGTATCATTATTTGTATTTATTTATCATTTGTGTACAGTATATTAGTGTATGAATATCCTATCATATCTATCATAACAATTCCAATGTTTATCATTATTTTTGTATCACATTGTATACATAAAACTCTCTCATCTCTCCTGACCTAGGCTGCCTGACGCTGCCTATTGCATCCTATTGCTACCTACTGCTTCACCTTGGTGCAATTTGCCATGCCACATCATGCCACACGCAACCTCCACATATGTGCAAAAACATGGCACACCATGCTTTCTTGTGCTGTGTATCCAACATGCCCGGGTAACGATTATTTGACCATGTTGGAGACCTCCACTGGCCCTGGGACGGCATTCGGAACCTGCCTGAAAACTGGTTTTGCCATTGGAGCTACCCCTCCTTCGAAAGCGCTGAACCCCATCCAGGAACAGGTAAACCCTTCGGGTTTCGGCTTGAAACCCTTCATGTTCACAGAGTTCAGGTTGACAGGTGGCGGACAAGTTCCTGTCTACTGCAATTATTGAAACATGTCAAAAACATGTCAAAAACTATTTCGAAACCCATGTCTGTTGTGCAGGTTGGCTAATATCAACTGAAATTCAGCATCCTGCAACCATTGCGGAGGTCAGCCTTTCTCGACACTGGCCAAATGATGGCTTTGTTGAGGCCTTCAAAAATATCTCAAAAGTTGAGCGCCAGTGGTCCACTGAGACACTTAGGATCACTTAGGACTCAGGCACGGGAATCGATCTATCATATCTATGGTCTATGGTCAGAATCCTAGACCTGACAACCCCTTATAGATGTTTTTTTGGCAAACAATGCAATAGTCCACCCATTCATCAGTGGATCAAGAAAGTGGAACCGGTCGACCCAATGAACCAAAATCATCAAACCAATGCATCTTGGGTACAGTTGGGCTCATTTCAAGAATGGACAAATTACTATGGGATTCTATCCCGCATCAGTCGGGCATAGTCAGCCCCAGTACAACTATGATCACTATGATAATACATACCTAGCGCATCAAGAACCCACACATTTGTAGTTTTTTTTCCCAAACACCCGTTTTTTTCTTCAGTTATGAAAAAAACCGGTTTTCTGAGAAAAAACAGGTTTTTTCCTTTACTAGTGAAAAAACCTACTTTTTCTCACACTTGGTGTCATGACTTCTCATGATTCGTTCCCTCAGACGATTCAAACCCCTTTATATTGATACCAGCCTTGGATCTATCCCTCTCAGTACCCTTCATGTTGATTATACTTCCACCCCGCTGGCTTTGGCTGGCAGTTCTCACAAGAAAGGGCCCGATGCTCTTGGAACATGTCGGAC
>Ga0126342_10008345_pt1 | contig 18550 bp, 16 predicted proteins | sample Cyp1metagenome_FD_92528 | JGI IMG/M metagenome (GOLD analysis project Ga0126342, IMG submission 92528) | Coral microbial communities from Lord Howe Island, Old Settlement Bay, Australia - Cyphastrea 1 metagenome | ecosystem: Host-associated > Invertebrates > Cnidaria > Coral ...
ATAGCCATGGTATAGATGGCCCATTTCTAGATGGTTTACCTATAAAAAATGGTGATGTTCCATGGCTATGTTAAATAACCAGATGGTAAATATAGATTACATTAAAATACAAGTTGATACCATGAATGATTCTATGTGATAGCATCAACACATGACATTTTTTGTACTCAATTGCGATTTCATCGATGAACATAGGGATTTTTCAGACAGAAAACATGGATCTGGACGGATCGATTTGGGTCTATAAAACCATCACTGGAGGTATTTTTGTTGGACTATCAACCGGTCTTTAAACACATAGCGACTCTAATATTTGTTGTCATGCACATACATGCACATACATGCACATACGCATGTCAAACCATGCAAAACCATGGTGCAGTACTTTTGCTTAAGACGTTTGAACAGGAGTGTTGCGTTTGACTCTGGACTGTTCAGCATTTCAGGTGATTTAAAACCTGTTTCCGGTTTTTGAAACACCTGGTCCACAGGGGTGCGATTGATTGAAAGCATAAGTCTTTAGAACATTTGGTGTTGTTCCTCAAGAGGGAAATGAAGACTACCATGTTCTGCTTGGTCAGTGCAGTATGTCCGGAAGTTGGCCATCCTTACATTGGGGAATCTCGCGTGGCAGAAATTGGTTCTGTGCCATGCTCTTAAAAACCATCAAACCTCTGAAAAGAAAGGGAAAATTCAACGTCATCACCGTCATCACTACAACAGGAATCAAAGTCCAAAGTCCAAACTTAAGGCACCAATCCAAGGGTATGACTTTCCTTGAAGCCTTGCTGCCAGATGCCAGCAATCAATGACCTCAATGTGGTGCGGGGCTGAGGATCCGCTGAGGACCCCATGGGTTTACAGGCCATGTCAACTGGTACCACGTGCTACGACTTTTCAGCCTTTTTTTTGTTTCAAGCCCAGCCTCTTTTGCATATGTTTAAAGGGTTTAGGATGGTTTAGGCACCTTTTATGCAAGCGATGTCGAAAATCACTTGTCAAGGGATGAGATATTGGTGGAGTTTTGACTTGCGAAAAGTGACGAAGATGACTGGGTACATCTTCTACTCCAATGTGTAGTGCATATATATATACCCTCTGGTTATTTAACATAGCCATGGAAAATCCCTTATAAATGGAGGTTTTAATGGGAAAATCAGCTAAAAATGGGCCATTTCCCATGGCTATCTTAAATAACCAGAGGGTGTGTATATACATTTAGATACCTAGACACTCCAAGTATCTACAAAAATGCGGTAATTTATACCAATTATTTGGGGATGTCTACCTATGATTATGGGTACTTGGAGAATCCAAGTATAGGTATAGGTATATATATATATGATGTTCAGCGGCCCCAGAAGAACCCTCAATAATGTTGATGTTGATATATTTTGCATTTGCTATTTTGGATATGTTTGTCTTTTTGATGAAGTAGAGGCAGAGTATGAATAATATATGGATGGACCTGTTCGTACCCTAAAAATCTTGGGTTGATCTACTCAAAATGGCCCCTCCGGCTGTGTGGCCCAGTCTGTTTGGAGCAGCAACGGGCGCTTTTGCGCCTTGCTGTGGTGGCCGAGTATTGTCGCACTTTGCCCGGCTGCCCAAGGGCCATTCCAAGTGGCAGTTTGGAAGTGTGGAAAACGGCCATGTGTTGAAGTCAATTGGACAATTGGATTCAGAGTTATTCCTTGGATCTGTTTGCTGAAGTTAAGAGTTGGTTGGTCTCCTTCAGGCTTGGTCCTGAAGTCTTGTTGAAAAGCCTCCGTTTCATTCTGCTTCCACATCAGCTGATTGCTTGGAGGTTCCTATGTGACCTACTGCTGGCCTGGGTTGAAGGATAAATCTGCAAGAACCACAACAAACATGACTAAACAATGCTAAAAACCATGGCTTTCTGGGTGTTGAATGCCTGAAACCCATCCATTGATTGGTTCTATATACATGTTCATCTATTTTGATGGCCAGATCCCTATTTGTATTTCTTGATGTTCTATTTCTTGCTAGATCCCCACAGCGTTGCCACACATGACCAGTTTTTTGGGCACAACCCAGGCGCTGAGAAGGACAAGAACTTGGATATGTCAGGGCAGCTTCACCAGGCGGTGGTGGTTTTAAGCATCAAAAATGGGAGTTTTACCACCAGTAAACAAACAACATTGGTTGTTAATGGTCGATTTAAACATCAAATACGTCTATGTTTGTTGCTTTTTACCACTTGCAAGTGGTGGTTTTAAGCCGGATAAATGGCGGGTTTAAGCAACACACATGGTGATTTAAGTAAGAAAATGGTGACTTCATCGTCAAAGATGTTGGTATAATGGGTGTTCAAGCCCTAACAATAATCATGATCATTGAGGCCTTTGAACAGGAAGGACGTGCAGAAAATTGACCCAAACTGGGTCAACCCTGGGATTGCTGAACATCGATGAATGGCGAATGGGCTGAAGGCAGATCATAATTCCAGATGGGTTGTACTTTCTGGTGATTAGATTGATGTTTGATTGGTGTTTTCCAGATGATTAGCAGGTAGGCCCTCTGAAAACTGGGGATTGTCAAGTAACATGTTTGTTTACCACATCGTAAATGAATAGTGTTTCTTCAGTAGCCTCAAGTTTGTTGACATGTGGTAAGACATTTTTTTATGTACCCTCATGTCGATTAATCTTTGAAACATGGTTCCATCTCTGTGCATAGGAATGGGATGACTTGTATGTTCGGATGGCTTTCCCATTGCTGATATATATATATATATAAATTTGGCAAAGGAAAGATGAGTGGCAAGTAGTTCGTTTCAAGCCTCTTTATCCAGACTCTCCTGAAATCACAAGTAAGAACAACATCATCCAACCTTGGTCACTGAGAAAACCAAAGATGTGGGGTACCCTTATCTTAGGGAACATCCATGTATCACTTAAATTCCTTAGAACCTTTGGCTCAGGGCCTCAAGATCATCAACGTTCCCAACGAGACATGAGATTGCCACAACTTGAAAAAAAACGAATCACCAAAGATTGCTGAAGTGGCAACGATTGTCATCAGAGCATTTCTTCCACATCGCGTTCAAAGGCACTCTGTTGACGAAGTCGTTTCCATCCGTTTATATTATTGTTCCTTTTCTGTCTTTGCACTATGACCAAGGTGCTTCCTTCAACGCTCACCACACAAATTCCAACATTCAATGGGCTGGACTGATATGGACTGATCGCTTTTAATGATCATTAGAAACACAGCTGACTTCCAAACCATCTTTAGTACTGTGGCTCGTGACGTCGTGTTGATGCCATGGGCAGTGGCGGATCAAAATTGGACGCAGCATGGCCAGATAGTTGGGAGATCTCTGGTGGCTAATCAGGTGGATCAGGTAGTTATTTTTTCAAATCACATGTCTCGCTTGCCATAAGAAGAGTAATGAATAATAGCTATAATGATCCTGATTTGTTCAATATATTCACTTGTGGGAGTAATGTCAACAAAATGGTAAGTAGAGCACTGAGGGTTTAACAAGCCTAAACTGGAGAGCTGCTCTCCAGCAACCCGTGTGTCTAGAATTTCAATACTTCACCATTGGAATGGACGGATGTTCACATTTAGAGTTCCTACATTTTTTGGTTTTTGACTAACCCCATGGATTCCAGAGGTTTTGACTACCTTCTGGTAAACTAACATAACTATGGAAAATCACCAGGTTTAATAGGAAAACTCACTATAAATGGCAATTTTCAATAGCTATGTTAAAATTACCAGAGTGTAACCCATATCCAATCATTGCCATGTATTGGGGAGGATGTCGGATGGATATGATGGATCCGTGGAAGCTAACTATGGATGCAGGAAGAGTTTCCTGTTGAATGGATTGGAGATATTGAATCAAAATCGCTACAGTAGTCATTGCAAACACCCAAGCAATCCCAGATGCATCGGCTCAGCAAGGGCCTTGTTCCATTTTGGGACTGGGATGTATACTTACTCTCATGATATCTCATAAACATTCATAAACCAGGCTGTTCTCTCAGCATCCATGCAGAACTTGTCAAACATTTGAGGTCAAACACCGAATTGATGAAGTTGAGAAGGCATGCGCTGGAAAGAAGATAGGCGGGTGGGGCCGGGTGGGGGTGCATCAATTACATTCAAGTACGGCATATAGAGGAAGCATCACTCTTTATTCATCCCCACTGAGGGAGTCGCAAACATTGACATATCTTTGAGATAGTTTAAGCATGTGAAAAAACACAACCCGTTGATCCCAACGTGATTTACCCGGCCCGGTCAGCCACATCATTGGCTGGAAAATCCCCATGGATGATGTTCGCTTGATTTCCAGCCATGACGCCAAGCTGGGTATATCGATGTGCCAAGCCAGAAAAGCATCATCGCCACTATGATTTCCCGTGGTCGAAATGCACGTTGAATCATAGGCTTTGCAAGTATACCCTTTACATCCCTTTACTAATGATGAGTTTTTAGACATCATATCTCTAAGTGTGTTCCCACTCTTTTTTTTCCCAGCATTTGTTTTGTTTTTTTTCTGCCAGGACCTTGTTTTTGTCTATCTCCACATCTTCTGCGCCGTGAAATCGGTGCCTAAATGCTGCAGGCACCGGCAAAGATGAACTGGATGTCATGAAGAAATGCTCCGAGGACTTGGCCATGAAGCAAATGTTGATGATGTTGATAGTATATAGTACATACATTATATAATGTAACTTAACTGCATATATATATATATATATACAATATATACATATATATATATATATATATATATATTATATATACATATATATATATATATGTATACATGTGTATATATATAAATATATATATATATATACACACATAGTCACTTTTCGCGTGAGATTGCTAGAATCTGGACATGGTTCATGAAAGCAGAATGATATGGGCTACGTTTGGGGTCTCCCATTTTCTGGCCTAGGAGCTGAGGGCAGCGATGGATGAGGTGGCAGCGAAGAGTCCCCTGGCGCACCCATAGCTCTGTCCGCAGCAAATTATGGGAGTATAAAACCAACAACGATTGGGGTAACAAGGGGATATAACACTAATCCCAATTCCATCATAAATATTCATAAAACAACATTGTAAATCCCATAAACAACCAACAACATCATGTGATTCATGGCTTTGTCCAAATATGGGGGAATTTACTCTAAGCATTATATTGATAGTTTTAAGAGGGGACATTGTCATACATGGGATTTGGGCGTTTACCCAAATATTGGAGATACCGAGATACCCCTACTGTTGCTGCCTTGGCTGGTGGGATTTGCCAACAAGACAGATTGAACCAGGGGTTTGAACCCAACGAAGATTGGGGATTGTTTCATCAAATTAACATATGGGAAATAATCAACATGTGGAAATTGACCAGCAAACATGGCGGTTTACACAATGCGGTTGTTGAACCAATGTCAACATGTAAAATATGTAAATGTGATGATATTCTGTGGTTCTGATACTCTATGGGCTGAACATTGTCAATGGTTCAATTCAACAATACAAGACTCGCAAGGGATAAAAAGGAGTGTGCAATGATGCCCAGTGATTCGCACATGAAGCTGATCTATTCTGATTATTAGATTCCTTTCTGGGATGTTTATATTGTTGCTTAAGCTTTCAACCATTACCATCAGGCTGTGGTCCAAGGTAGATGATTGGAAAATGGATGCAGTCACATTAGTCGTGCATTTTGGGTGATCGGCGCATCTATTTTTCAAAAAAGGGACTGAAACTACTAACCAGATTGCTGCGTGACGATGGTCAGCAAGAATCTATCTTGATGATTGTTTGTTATGTCCTTTGACCCTAACCCCCATTGTCTCACTAAACAATGGGTTGGAAGGCTAATATACTAGTGGGTCTTAATCTTCATGTCGACATCCTTCATATCCAGCTAGTTGTGCAGGGTATGGGTCAGGTTAACCATGTTCTTGGGCTATTGCAATCAGCGACCTCACAACTTGCCCATGATGAGTAAGGGAAGTGTCCCAGTAAGGGAAGTACCTCGATATGGGTTAACTTCGAGTCACCAATCAGATCGGTTGTCTTGAATGACCTCTGATTGTCAGAGGGTATACCATATTTATGCCAAAACGTTGAATTGTTGTGAAGCAAATGTCACCAAAACATTGTAATTGTATCGGTTGAGTCAGCCACACAGGGGTCCTGTGGGTTATTTTGGGCTTTCAATCCATATACTTTGGGAACATGCTAACGATTCCAAAACTATATAAACCAACAAAAAAATAAATCCATCCTCATCATGTCAAAGCTGGAAATGGTTTCCCCCTCTGACAAATAACTTGGATGATTAATGCCTCATTTTTCAGGATACCTCATGGTTCGTATTGTTTGTAGTGTCCAAATAAAAAACAAACATATAAATAAAGCACACCAAAATGAAGCCACGGTTAAGACGACTGAAACGCAATAAACCCATCTTGTGGGGTACATCCTCCATTTACTAAACATCAGAAAATTGGATCCGTGTCAGGCAGCCCAGACTTGCATCTCATCGACCGCATCGGTGGGTTGAGCGCAGCTGGGCGACAAATATGGTTGTTGTTTTTTGCACAACTGGAATACGGTGGATGAGAGGTTTCACGACATATAATATATATACATAATATATATATACATAATATATATATATACATAATATATATATACATACATATTATATATATACACAATATATATATATATACACATGTAGGAAACATGGATGAGCATGATGATTGATCCACAACATGATCAGCCATGTGCGAGGACATCATCTACTGCAACCTCGAATCGAGAATCACCTTGGAGCTAGTGCAACTGGCAGATGCTGCAGATGTTCACAAGGACAGGGCAGCGGTCTATTCCTCAAGCTGCAGACGCCTCAAAACCATTCAATTGAAGAAATCTCTTTTGGTAGGCAAAGTGACTGGAGATGCCCAATTTGTAAGGGCAGATGCTCAACGTTAGATTGCGATATTGCTATAAATTATATGGAGCTATCCTTGGATAAAGCCTCAAAGGCTTCCCTCGGTGTTGGCTTGACTTTTGGGCAGGCCGAAGTAGAGATTCAGTGAAGGTGTCAGCCTGAGTAAGTCTGGAATAAGTCAGGTAAAAGCAAGGCAGCAGTTCATACAGTTATACCCCCATGCATGGAATGCCAACCCCATTTACCATTATAACAATTTAAAACTGGTAAAGGGTGCATTAACTCTCTCTCTCTCTGTATATATATATATATATGTATATATATATATGTATATATCTACCTGTATCCTCGAAAAAGCACAAATAATAAATAAATGCTCATTTGCGAGATTTCTGTTTTTTGAGCGGTTTTTCCCCCAAACAAGCGTAATTGCACCACTTTTGGCATTTTTGCACTTTGTGCATTTTGAAGCCCAAAATATGAGCGTATTTTCCCGGGAAATAAACAAGTATAAATACCCGGTAAATGCCCGTCCGTCAAGAAACAAATGCGCGTTTTCTAGTTCAAACAAATGAGCATAAAAAGTCAGGACGAGCGTAAATCCAAGCGAAAACTGCTATGAACAGAAAAAGTGCAAAGTGAAGATCCAGGTATATACACACAGTATATATATATATAGATAGAGTATGTTCCGACAGCCAAAAATCAAGATTACTGTAGATAGTATGTTCACAGTTGACGGTTAGAATTGGGTTTGAAGGCAAGAAAATCAGGCCAACGTGATGCTAAGTGTGCTTTTCAGAATGCAGATACTCGTATGAGCCAGAATCATCCACAATCTAAGACTCCCGCGACAAGGATTGTTTGTTCAGATGTAGTGAGTGATTGGATGTGTTTAACCACATTCCTCCTCTATTGGTTTTGAGTTGCGCCACATTGTCATTTGTTCCCCCCTGATTTATAGATATTTATATATAGTGGCTTTAAGAGCTTTCTGGCTTTGCTCCTGAGTTCTGTACATACTGCACAGATTCTTTTATATATAATATGTATACACCCTTTTGAATGTGTCACGGTCCAGCGACTGTCCATCCAACCGATGCTTCAACTCTACCCAGCCGCTAAAAAAAAAAATGGATCACAATCCATATCTCCATCAACTTCCGCATTATGAAGATATCCTTCAATCCCATCTTCAATCACCAGTGCAATCTCGAGCTTCACCATTTCCGCATTTCCCTTTTATTTTGAAGCCATATTCCCATTTGCTTGGTGGTTTGGAACGTGGCTTTTATGACTTTCCCATCATATTGGGTTTATGTCATCATCCCGTCACAATCCCGTCACTCATATTTTTCAGAGGGGTAGGTATACTACCAAGCACCAACCAGTCACTATTAACCCATTATTAACCATTACTAACCATTACCAACCAGTCACTAACCATTATTAACCAGTCACTAACCATTATTAACCATTATTAACCATTATTAACCATTATTAACCGTTATTAACCATTATTAACCATTACTAACCAATCCCACGGCCGCAATTTGACCAGGCCATCATGGACATCGCCGAGGACCTGGACTCGGTCCGTGCCACCAAGGTCTCGCCGAAGGTGCAGCAGAAATGGACCGAGGCGGAGCAGCAGAAATACGTCGCTTGGGCGGTCGTGAGGGATGGGGATGGCGCCTGGGGATGGGGGTTTAAGGAGGGGAATATGTCAGTAGATTCTGGCTCAGTAGTTGGGGTTAATGAAACTTATGATGTATTTTTAATGATTCTAGAATAGATAGAATAGATATAGACTTGTGCCAAGATGATGGGCGAAAAACTGGACGACCTAAGTGAATCACTTGCAGCTACTGTATGTTTGTTTGAATTTGGAAGGATTTTTGGACCGTTTCTTCTGCTTGTTGCAGTCCTCCGGTGCATACTGCAGGTCAGTTGGATGATCCTGGAGCTGATGGAAACTCACATGAGACCAATAAAATTATCCAAAGATTGATTTTGAATTTGGAAGATTATGTGCCTATTTGAACATGGATAACATGGCATTCCTATGTGATTTCCTGTTCACTGCATCAGCTGTGATTGGACTATGGTGGTTGTTTTCAGTTCTTCAGCCGGGTACCCTTCCAGAAACGATGCCATTGAGGCCCAAATCTTGAAGGAATTGGCGGAGTTGATCAAAGGTGGGCTGAGTTGCAGGGCAGGTGCTAAAGCGGATATGCCACTGGATATGTGTACATATATATAATATATATATATATACGTGCATATATATATATATATATATACTATAATATAACATAAGTGATATAAGTAGTGTATATATATATATATACTCGATATAATTGCTATATAATGAATGAATCACAACCAGATATATACCCAGATACCGGAATTGAACTTTCAAGCTATTACGATGGCACCCCAAAATGGGGCACCAATGACCCACTTGCTGCTCATTTGCAGCTGGATCATTGGATTCCCCCAAAGGATGCCATTGGAATCCTTGGAATTCAGAATGTTGTATAACTTGGGGTGGTCCAGAGGGTGTCTTGGACACACCCAGTAGATATTTTTGTTAATAACCTTAGATTCCTCACGATTGTTGATTCAATCCCCAACTGGTTGGTGATTGAACAATACTTTACTTGACGTTCCATTATTCTCCAAGGCGGATGAATCCTCCAAGTATCAGCTGGCTTATCAAGGTTTTTGAAGCTCATAGAACCTATTTTTGTCATATCATGTTGAATCAGACTGCCATAAACCCAACAGATCCCAGTTCTGCTCCAGGCCTTACGGACATCTCCAAGTTGCCAGAGGCGCCATGGTCAGCCATGGTCAGAGTAGCCACATCAAAACGCTGCAACCTGGTTACCTAGTAAAGCCACGAAAGAACAAAACAGCCGGTTTCAATCATGTTCATTTTCCACCCCTATATGGACAATTGATCTCCATGGATGAATATTGTTGCGAGTGAGCCCAACAACAGCATGTGATTGTGGAGGTCTAGAAACTATATGGAGCACTTGACTTGCTGGTAATGTGTTGCGCGGCTACGGGTACTCCTCGAATTTTGGGCTGGTTAACGTTTGGTTTCCCATGACCTGCTTGCTTCACCAAGAAATTCCCACGATGATCCCCAACAAAAAACGCCAACAGAAGCGCAGGCGCTTGATGAAGTGAATCAGAAGTTGGAGGTTCAGCGCTTGGTGCCGATTGTGACACATAGCTAGTTGTGATTGTGAGATATTGTGAGTAGTGCCTCCCACTTTTTTGTCTAAGGTTTTCTCCAGTTTTGTGGAATGGCAGGAGGACTATTATATACATTTATATATTATTACAGCGTTTTTGTTTCTACCTTTCGTTCGAGCATGAGATCAGACCATAATTGATCGTTTGTTCACCTCCCTGAAAATAGGATGCCCCACTCAAACCGCTGGTGTATCATCATGTTCCCTATTCAAATGGCCGTGAAAGGGGGTAAATCCCCCATGCTTAGACGCACCCAAATATCTAATAATTAATACATAATATATATATATATGTATATACATACATACATACATACATACGTACATACATACATGCATGCATACATACATACATACATACATACATACATACCTACGTACGTACATACATACATACAGACAGATAGACAGACATACATACATACATATATATTCATACCCCACCAATCATCCCCAGTATGTCCACACAATATTCCCAGCGATCACCTAGGCACTGCTACAAGGCGTGAAGAAGGAGCTGGCAGAGACTGGTCAGAAAAGGTCGGGAAAAATCTGGGGCAAGATGGAGGTATAAATTAATGACATGTTAATGCAGATATAATAGGGATATTAAAACAGTGTTGATATTATATAATTCAAGTAATGTCAGAGATATAATAAACCAGGGAGTAATGGGTATATTAATGCAGATTTGGAAATATGATGCGAATATCATGATAATATATATGTGTATAATGATGATATGATGATGGGAATATTAGTCATCAATTTGCCAAATGGTGAGCCACATGGTGATGTGAATGGTGAACATGGTGATAAGCCAGTGAATTGAATTGGGTATCATGGGAATGTACTGGGATACTTGATGGGATATAGACATAACAACTAACCAACTTGTTTGAAACAGGGTAATTTAGGCATTGCTGCTTGTAAATATGAGGCCTTTACTTAACTTTGTTTTACCAAGACTGGAATAGTTACAATTGACAGGAATGAAACTGATTTCACTGATTGGATTGGCTGGTTTACCCAGTCAGTGGTCCCTTGACATTACAAATTTGTATCATGGGAATGGCAATTTCATTGGACAATGTTTGACAGTGAAACATAGGTGTTTGATGGTTATACCTCCTATAAAGCTTGATAGTTGATGTTTTTTGTTGGTTATACCTTACATATATATATACAGTATACATCACCAGGACAAGAACTTTTCCTCTTGGGTTTTCCAACACCCTTTCCCCATAGACTCCTACCACAGAAGTTTCTACTTGGGTCGCAACCGCGGATCACATTCGTCACTGTTAACAGAATTTTAGTTTAAAACGACTAGTAAATTAGATCCACCACGCAGGCCACGCGAAATGGCCCTTCGAATCATAACATTGACCCGCAAAGATATATATATATATATATATACATTGCCTTGTTCTGAAACAGCGGACAGAAAAAAAAGTCTAGTAAAGTATATATATATATATATATTATGTACATACAGTATATATATGTACACATACAGTATATATATATATATACAGTATATATATACATACTGTATATATATATATTTATTTATATATGTACAGTATGTATGTACTGTGTATATATATTATATCAGTGATGCCTAGCACTTTTTGACGTTTTCCCAGGGCTGCAGCTATATGGTTTTCGTCTTACTTTCCGTGTCAAGGAAAGAACGCTGGCCCAATGCTCTGGCTTCTCCACAGCGAAGTTTGGGCCGCCGGATCCGCATTTCTGGCTATGAAAAGTGGCTATGAAATGCTATGAAATGCTATGAAGATGTATGGATCAAATTTTGGATACCCCAGTGTTATGCTATAAAGATGTATGATGTATGGCAATGTATGGATCAAACTTTGGGTAGTGGTTGTGCCTTTTTGGCATCAGATACAAGTATATCAAGGGATATCAAGGGTATGACACCAGACCAACGCTAGTTTCCAAGAGGGGAGGGCTCATTCCAGTCCAATAATAAACCATGGTTTCTAGGGGATAGTTAATAGTCATCAGGGGAATGGACTTAGTTGACAACCATTTTGGCTGGTTGATTCCCATCTGGCTGCTTAAAAGTTCATTCCTGCTGGTGAGGTACCGACGTTACACGCCCTGCATCCCTATAGAATCACTGAGGAAAGGCTTTCCAGGCCTTCTGCAGAAGGAAGGACCAGATTTACTCGAACGAGTGCCCCTTGGAAGAAGTGGATGAGGTCTTGGCGGACGTATTTTGTTCAGGGTTGATATGTGTGGATCTGACAACAGTAAGCAAGGGTATGGGTCAGACAGATTGGCCCCAAAAATGACTGTGAATAGGAAGAAGGACCAACTTCTTTGGTTTCCTGCGTCTTGAATGTTGACTCGCATCCATGATCTTGCACAAATAGTTGATGACACTGATTCATTGGATCGAACATGATCCGGCATGTTGCCGTTGCATTCTGCAGTTGTTCCCGTTTGCATAGAAATTAAGTTGGCTCTATCCCGTTGTTCTTCATATATGACCTCTTTAGCTTTCAGTTTGGGCTCTCCAGTTTAAAAGTTGGTTCAAAAAAGAATTGATGGATCCTCTAGACTCGAGACAATATTATTTTTTTTTTCTGGGGTGTGATCCTTTTTCGTTAGAGTCAACATCTTTACCAATCCATCTACAACTGATTGGGAGGCAAAAATGGGTCAATTCGTGACTGGCCCCACAGATTTTAGGTGGTTTGTAGTGTTGAACTCCACCCCCTAATCAAGGGCAATGAGCTTGGTATTTGAACCAATTTCCATTATTCATAGCTGAACAAGTTATATATATATATATATAGAAATTACATATAAATTATGAATATATATATATATACATATACATGTTCAGATTATCTTGACTGATAGTTCTGTTTCTATTGTAGTTTCTTTCATGTCAAAAGTTGCATTATATCGGGTGATCGTCATCAATTCATCTTCACATGGATTTATATACCTATTATGTTTGGTTTCCCATGGCATGGGATGGATTTTCAAAACCCATTCATGGCATGTTTAATCATGTTTAATCCCTTTTGTTAATTAGTCTTCTTTATCCCTTTTATAATAACTAGTGTTGATGGTTCAATGCCACTATCATCCCATGCCTTGATAATCCCATGTATATAACTTGGCCATGGCACTCATGGTACAAGTAAGTTGCTTTATAATCCCATTAGCTATAGTTATATCATCCTGATCAACCCACGCGTGAACCAAGTGAACTGTGCGTCAACTTCTGTCAACTTAGCTATCTCAATCCCATCAAATCTCCATTAAATACCATGGAAATCCCCATGAAATCACCAATTTTTGGCCCACCTCCCCATAAAATACCATGAAATCCTATGAATTCCTATTAAATCCCATTAAGCCACCGTGGTAAAAACTGTGGCGCAAACTGGGGATCTCAGAGGCCTCACCTGGTATTTCACTAGCCTCCCCGTTTGGCCCAGACGTGCTCCTGTGGCGAAGTTTGACGCCTCAGCGCAGTGCCATGGCGCTGTTTTTTTTTTTTATGGTACAGATAATGTATATATATACATATATCTATATGGTCTATATGTAAAAGATAGTACGTAGTTTTTGGTTAAGATTAGGGATAGTACGTATTGTGTTTGTGTTTTGTTTTTTTATTGGTACAGGTCATATATATATATATGTATTATAAGCCATAAGAGTAAACAAACAAATAGACAAATTGATGAGACATCATGATGGTGCCCCATAGACAGCTAAGTTTTTTCATAGCTCCAACAACTAGGGTTATAAACCAACCCAACTTGTAACTGGGGGGATACTGGGGATACTGACTGGGGACAATGGGGTAAGCCCAATCCCATAAACAACTATACCATTATTTAGGGATGCTGGTAAAACAACCCATGAAAGTTGTGATGTTGGGGATAGTGCAAAGGGCGTTGGGCGAATCCCATAATATATTGTTTATAAACCAGCAAGTAAAGAAACAAATACAAGCAATGTGTTATTCTTCGACTGGTGGAACTACCAATCCCCAATATGGCATGTGTGTTTTTTTTTTAAATAATGCTGACAATTTGGTTTTGAAGCATAGGATACCACTGTTTTTTTGTATACCCAATTTTGCGACATGCCCACATTAATATGGAAGTGCCTTCGATGCTATGTATAGACAGCCATTTACTAGCTATTGTTATTTTCCATCATGGTACCCAGGTACATGGGTTTTGATATACCGCTGATAGAACAAAATGGAGGAGATGAGGAGATGAAATGGGCAATTGTTTACAGGAAATTCCTGTGTGTGTGTGTGCGGCTCTGAACTATATAATTATTGGATCAATATTCCATATCATGTAGGTAGGAACTGTTCACTGAAATATGGTTTTGGTTGGAGCAGGCAGTAGACGTCCAACTGTCCATTTGTACTCTCCCTTTGAAGCGACCAAGTATATAGATTGTTTTTTTCTATTTGCAGATTGTGATTCTATCACCGCATTCCAAGTGATTGGATTCATAGGAAGGTAAACTGCAGAAACATGTGTCCAATAAAGTTACTGTAGCGTTCCTCAACTTCAAAGAAGAGCAAGCAATCCCATTGGATGTTTTAGCAGTTTTTTCCCAAAAAAGTGTGTCCACACTGAGGGGTTCTTAGGGTAGCTGTAAAGGCAGGTGCATCATCAGGGTGCTCACTCTGGGCCCCGGCATTTTTCCTGTAAATGTCCGTATAAAGTATAAAGTGGCTCCTGTGAAATGTCAATAATATTATCATACATTATCATACATTATCCTCCCACCCTCCACACTGTTTGGGGTCTCTTGCCGGGATAATTGCTTAAATATATAAATATATTTTTCGAAATTTAAGGGTAACCTAACACCCTAGCCTTACTAGCCCATGAACCCCAGGGGCTTTACCAGCTCCCACAAATGCTCTCAGGCAAGTGGCAGCCGTCGCAGAGGGCAGCTGGGAAGCCTTGGCCCCGGTTCTGGCGAAGCAAAGCGTGCAGGCGCCCGATGGGATGGGGATGATTTGTGGCAGGTTTACCACATATTCTGATAAGTATAATATGGGATTTTGTACCACCAGATCAGATAATGATGGGGATAATATGGGATTCCAAGAGTCTAAGAGACAGACAATACCCTCTGGTAATTTAACATAGCCATGGAACATGGCCCATTTACAGATGATTTTCCCAATAAAACCTCCATTTATCATGGATTTTCCAGTTCGCTATGTTAGTCATTACCAGAGGGTATCATGAAAATTTTGTGCAACGACTTGGACAGGGGGATGGTTGCCGATGGAGTGGTTTGTTGTTTATTTGATCATTGAGTTCCCGAAAAACTTGGCAGGGTTACTGCAAATAGTTGAAATATGTGAAGTGAAAGGGGAGATCTCAAGGGATTGCGTGGTATGTCAGTGAAAAGCGCAAACGTGCAATTGAGAGGCTGAAAATGGTGCATACTGTACCACCCAGGGGATCCAAACGGCTATTTTGGTAAGGGAAATCATGATTGTATACAACTCGGGAATTAGGGGTCCCCTGGTACCCAATGTTCGGACAAACCCGGCAATCTATTCAATATTTGCAAGTTGATATGATGATTAACTCTTGTGTTCATACAAACCCAGTAAACAATACGATTTGGAAATCATTGCATCCGATGAACAATGATATCCGGCATCTGGATCATCTGGCTCACATCTTTACGTTTGGGGATGGGTTCAAATATGTAAATATGTCTAAATAATTCCAAATATATTTATTTCTCCGGGAATCAAACATGGCAATGGGAAATCCCCATCTATACAGGATTTTCCCCATTCAAACCCCTCATTTTTTGTTTTGTTTTTTCCAGGTAGCGACTCACATGGTGAAAGTCACCCTTCAGCTACTTGGCAGGAAAGGGATGGAGAAATTCATCAAGAAAAACCGGGATATTAACAACGAAAAAACGGAGTTTAGAGTGTCGAACTAACGTGATAATGACATGCAAGGACCAACAAAAACAGACGAAAGTCGGCTTAAACATGTTTTGTTGTCAAAAGTCGAAATGAGATTATATCATGATATCAACATATATCAACATATATATATATATACATACATATCAACATTATTTCCGTCCATCAAACCATGTTTAAACCCATGCCCATGGTATCGTGGTGGTGATATCGCCACAAGGTGCTACCCGTTCGCTTGGGTGAACCTATATTTGTCACACTACTTGTATGGTAAACTAGCATAACTATAGACAATTGCCAATTATTGTAGTTTATTTAACATGATTTAACTATATCATATATCTTACTAACCTATTTTACACACACACATATATATATATATATATATACTTATATAATTCTTATATACACATTATATACCTAATAATTAGAAATGACCATTGTCCATGGCTATGTGAAACTACCAGAGGGTAAACCAACAAACATATATCTTGGTAGCCCGAAATTACTGCTTAGCCCAGGCAAGCAGCGGTGGAACTGGCGCAAGACAACTTCGATGGGGCCACTACGGCATTCGCGCAGATGCAAATATGGTGGCTTTGGCGGCACGACATGGGACGAAGTCTGAGTCATTTGCAAACGTGGCAGACAAAAACAAATAGATGTGGTGATGATGATTACTGTTAGTTGGGGTACTACTATTTGTTTGATGGCCTTAAATCAGGGGATCTAGATGAATGTGGCCAGTGTTCATGTCATTCATTTCATGAACTCATTAGACTATCTACTGTATCGTGGGGCTCGTGTTTCTCGGTAAACATTGTTGTTTGCCTCTGTTCCTGAACGACCGAGTCAGCCCCTGATGGTTTGCTTGTAATAAGCACGGAAGCCTCAGAGCATCTCAGAACCAACCATTGCATCCCCGAATGACGATCTCCGTTTTACGAATAGCAGAAACTAACTAGTAACTAACCTTGATATTTCCCCGACTGCGCCAGTTGACCTTTTTTGATAGTCTCATCCAAATAGTGGCTGCGACCAGCAATCTTCGGAGGTGGCCTCATTCTGAAGGAAGCGAAGAGAAAGAAGCTTTGAACGACACTTGGACCATGCCATAGGGAGCTGCTGAGCTGGGGGGATCGCACTAAGCACCAAAGCAGTCTGAAGAAAGTGATCTACCACAATGGTGCAAAGCAGCGGCTGCACGGAAGGATAGTTGAAGGTTCCCAAGACGCATCCCAGTTTCAATGAGTGGAAGACATGATTGATTGTTTCCCATCAGTATGGAACATCTCTCATTCAACAGCACTTCCAAGCACTTGACGTCAGCTCAGCTTGAGACATCTGGAGAAATCTCATGGTTGATCCCTGAGACAAAGCCAGTCTTGTTTATTTGTCAACCACTATAGCAGACGCCATTGTTGTTGATCAATAATCCCATACGACCCCTGTTAGGATTGGATCTATATATTCGTTTTTAGGATTCCGGATACGCCAAAGATATTTAGTATCAACGGGATTGGAGTATGCTGAAAAGCCTGGTGTCCAAAACCAAAAAGTTGGCAGTTCTCACAGGAAAGGGCGCCCCAGTCATAAGTTGTTTTCTAAATCTAATGGATATATATCTACCATAATAACCCCATGCATTGAAGCAAAGTGACTGGGGCACAAAAAACAATTATCAGTTGTTAGAGTAAATATTGTTCATGATTACACCATGCTTCAGTGGTTAAACCGACATGTCTTAAGCCTTACCATGTTTGATGGTAAAACAACGATATTTGATGTTCATTTTTTCATGTTTAAACAATTTTTTTATGGTTCAATCACCACGTTTGATGGTTATATCACCCTTGTTGACGGTTACACCACCATGTTTGATGGTTAAATTGCCAGTTACCAGCATTTTCGATGGTTTAAGCCATGGCTTAATGAATTGGTTTAAGGGAAAATCTTAACCGGAAACCATGGATTTTCCTAAATGGAATCTGAATGAATCTGAGGGTTTCCTGTAAAATGTCCTTAAACATCCTTAAACCAACAATGTGGTGCCCCCCCAAGTTGTAAGTTGATTTATAAGCTCACTATATATATATATAGATATATCAATATATAATATATAATATAATATATATATATCAATATATAATATATGATATCATATGTATACATATATATATACATAAATAATACAATATATATATAGTATTTAATATATATATATACATATTATATATATATGTACAATATACAATATATCATATATCATATATAATATAATATATATATAGTATATATATATATATATAAAAAAATATATATTTAATATATCATATTTAATATGTAAAA
>Ga0126342_10008346_pt1 | contig 18550 bp, 17 predicted proteins | sample Cyp1metagenome_FD_92528 | JGI IMG/M metagenome (GOLD analysis project Ga0126342, IMG submission 92528) | Coral microbial communities from Lord Howe Island, Old Settlement Bay, Australia - Cyphastrea 1 metagenome | ecosystem: Host-associated > Invertebrates > Cnidaria > Coral ...
AAAATCAATTATGGAAATAATGGCCACCTCCAAGAATTATGGAAAAAAAAAGGTTCGGATCACTTCCGGGATATTTTGAACCCTTATGGGGAAAAACCTAATTATGGAAAAATCGGACGCAGGTGCCGCCTGTCTAAGTTGAACGTTTTTTTTTTTCCATAATTCTGTCGGTGACCATATACACACCTACAAGGAACCAAAAAATAGAAAAACATATTTCCTTCATCGATTCCACAAGTAGTGGATTTCCCATTGGGAAAATAACACCTCAATTTGTTTACCAATACTGTATACCCTCCAGTAAATTCCCATAGACCCTGGCAGATGGGGGTGGAAAATTAGTTTCCAAATGTTTCCAGTAAGAATATCCAAAGGTCAGGGATTAGTTTTCCATCAATTTAACATAGACTTTTGGGTAATTTAACATAGGCCCTTTGGAAAAACGTCAACAATCCATGTGATTACCGGAAGGATATCCCATTATTCAACCTCTTAAACCATACAAAACAGTAAAAAACCATGGAATATTCGGGGATTGCTTTAAAATTGGCTATCCCCAATTTGATCTCCCTGAGATCACCGAGATCAAATGTCACAGCAAGGTCCAGTCCTTCGGCCAGGCCGGTATCTTGAATCATGGCAGCATAGACCTGCCAGGTGGAAAACGTGGGATGCAATGTGGGGAAACGAACCGTGGTTGAGATCAGTCGGTTTACAATATGGTTTGTGGAAAATTTATAGCCAAATGGGTGAAACTAAACCAACTTTGAACTGGAGAGAGGGCATTTCAAGGGTTTCTGAAACCATTGAAGCAGCAACATCTAAAGAAAACATACAACTTATTATAAGATCTTTTAAGCCCGCATGTGTATCCCCCGCACAAAACATGGTTGCTTTATACCAGGGCTTTCGAAAGATAAACATGAATCAAGACCCAACTCAACCACCTTTACTCCAAAAAAGTTGCGGGGCTAAACCCGCAGGGCAATTGAGAACCTCAACGGAAACCTTGTTGTGGGAATGCACATGTTGACGGCCTATGTCTAGTTTTCAACCTTTCCATTTGGCTCAGACCCACGTGTGATTCTGCCGCCAGAGCCAAGTTCCCACCTCATGGATGATTGTCATCCCAATACAAAGAGGGTAAAGTATTTTCCCGGCAAGAGACCACAAACAGAGTGGGGGGAGTAAAAAAAATCATGTATTAAAGTGTTGATGACGATGTTAATGTTGATGATGATGTTCATGATGATGTTAATGTTGATGATGATGTTGATGATAAAGATGATATTGAAGATGGTCGTGATGATGTTAATGTTGATGATGGCGATGATGATGATGATGATGGTGGTGGTGAGGATGATTGTGATGAGAGGAAGACAATGATGTGGATGTTGAGGAGGAGGAGGAGAAGAGGATGAAATTGAGGAGGGTGGCGTTGAGGAGGAAGACCGATCTCAAGACCGGGAAGCACACTTTGTGCGAGCCTGCGCAGTTGAAATGCACATGGACAGGTCACAAGAATACAAGAGGCATTTTGTGGAAATTTAGGGGAAAATGCCGTACACGTATCCCGCGGCAAGCATTTTGTGCGAGCCTGCGCAGTCGAAATGCACATGGACACGTCACAAGAGGCATTTTGTGTAGTAGAAATTTACAGGGAAAATGCCGGACGCTTCCGATACCACCTCAATTGAACACCGGGCCTTAACTGTTACCGTAAGAACCCCTCAGCGTGGCCACACTGTTTGGGGAGAAAAAGGGTATAGTAAAATCCCCGAAGAAATCATCAACCGACCATCATTTATCAATGATGTCCCCATATTGTAAATGGGTAAATTATAGATGTGTCTGGGTAAATCATACTAAGTCACTGACATGAAAAGTTCGGCGATTTTGGCATGGTTACCCTGTAAATTTCCCATCATTCCAGGGTTCGGGAGAACAGTGAGGTCCTTCTAATTTACCCAGATTAATTGCCAGTCCATGAATCATCCCATTCATTATTAATACTTTAGCTGCTGTCTGGCAGATGCGTTCAAGTGGGAGCATGTTGTGCACCAATCGCATCAAATCTTGCACAACTCGAAAAACACGAGGCTCCCGATTGGCATCGGGTGTGTTGCTGTTTCGACGTGCTCTTCTTGATCTGTCACCTCTGGTGATTTCATATGGCGTGTCCGCAGCGATCTGACGCTGCTCAGAAGTCACGTGCTGAGGTCGGCGCGGCCCTTGTGGCCGTGAAAAAAACCAGGCTGCCTCGGTTCCACGCGAAAGTGGTGCTGCAAGTCGTTCAGACTCTGCTTCATCATGGAATCCTGCCAGTGACCTAAATTCAAGCCGGACAAGATAGCTCCTACCGCTTCACGAAAAACCTCACTCCATGAGTCTTGTACAATTCTGTCCCAACAAATCGTGGCAATGAGTCACTATTAATCATTATGAGTCACTATCAATCACTATAATGGCTAGTTATCTATGAACCCACATTGATCAACGAAGCATCACTTATTGTATTTATCAATATGACCCATGTTGCTAATAGTTAAAATTTCTTAAAACCACCCTCAATGATGGTTAAATCACCATGTTCCGATAGTTTTCCTATGGTTTACCACCATTTTCCTATGTTTTTTTTTAGGGAGTTACCATTAAATCACCATTTTCCGATGCTTTCCTATAGTTTCCATTGACCATATGGTCACCAACGACCGCGAGGTGTTGGTAACTCCACCTCCTTGATGAGCAACATGATCTCGCCCAGACGAAAGACGCAGTCCTGACGGAGCCAAGGGATGCCAAAGGATTGATTAAAGCAAGAAATAACCAGCTTCAAATCGAAAAAACAATGGAGATTTATAGAGATATCATAGGGATATCATAGAGACATCATAGGGATATCATAGAGATATCATAGGACTATCATAGAGATATCATAGGGATTTATGAGGATTTTTCTGGGAATTATAGGGGTCTCTGAAGATATGTTAGGATTTAATTGGGATTTGACCTTGAAATCAGGTGCCCCTTTGCGGTTCCCATATCTGCCTCCTGGTGCATCCCAGGAATCGTAATCCCATAATTTTGGCCAATCTATATCTGGGATACACATGACATGGTTTTCAAGATTGTTATTATATGCGGTGTTCAAGATGTGTTATTGTAACACATTCAATGAAAACCCACTGAATTCCAATCTGATTATTGGATGTTATTGGGTTATTAATACCACTAACTAACTAGCTATATTAATGTGGTATTGTATCTACATGATTACTGATTACATATAACAGTTCCAATATGGGAAGACCTCTGGATACTTAATAGATTCTTAATAGTATATTTTCCGACATAAATTCGAAATTTTCCTGATTGTAACATGGTAACTACCTGTACCGTATAACCTGGGATGCACATCCATTCCACCAGGGGTTTCGTAGTTTCACCATGTTTCACCCCCCCACATGTGCTCGTCATCTCAACCAATCATCCATATGGTTGACATACATACAAGGTGGTGCCCCCGTTCGATAGCTAAGTTGGTGCTTAGCTAACTCCAAAAACTATGGTTTATAGGTGATATATCCATAGTTCATGGGTTTATAACCAATTTATAACTCGGGGGGGCACCATTTTGTATAGAACATCTTTGAATCACCAGTGAAATATCATTTTCTGTTTAAATCGATGCAAAATCCTCTTGATTCGTGTCAGGTGTGAACACTGAGGGGGGTGCTGAAATCATAAGCCCATCAATAAAGAGAGTCTGATCTGGGTTCCAAAGCAATGAACGTTGGTGTTTTGGCAGGGTTCATGTTTCGATTCACGATTTGTATTCACAAAAGAATACAAACATGAACCCAACCCAACTCCAAGGACCCTTGTATCATCTTGTATCATAATATTGTATGGTTGATTGGTCCAAGGCGGGGTTTGTCGGGTTTATACTATTTAATTTGATGGGGAAAGACGCCCTAGTTTCTTTTGACTATTTATGCTGGCGAAATCCCAAGTAATCCTCCAATTTTCGGATGGTACCCTATCCATTTTCAAGAAAATCAACCTAATGATCTTGAGTCTTATCCAAAATCTATCCAACTAGATTCTAAGGTATTTTCAAATTATTCACCCAACTTTCTATGATCTATGATACCTTATCCTAATGATCAAAATTGTGTTCACCCAGCTTATCCAATTTTCCCCAGATCCAGAGTTTAGGGCTGGTCCTTGTCGGTGTCATAGAGGTGAAAAGTCACAGCCAAGGCACCTCAAATTCAGAAATTTGGTGCATTGAAAAAAGGATGTATTTGGCACAAAACAAGATTTGACCAACAAAGACTATTATTGAATTGTGGTATTTAACACTAACAATTGTTGTTGGCGACAATCTGGTGACATTAATTGTCAACACTAAGATGAATCGCACTCCAAGTCAAGGTATGTATTGGTCAAGACTCATTTTGTCTATGGGATTTTCTTTGGTCTCTTCTATCGCCATGATCATTAGTAGAGAGTCAGCTTGCATGACTCCAGAGAGGGCCAGCAAATACTTCGATTCCTGCCCTTCTTTGGCTTCGAGCTCCGCCCTCTTCACTTGGAAGATTGCTACTCGGGGAAGTATCCGTGTCTTGATTCTTTTCCCCAAAGAGCACTTTTTTGTTTGCTGATCTTCTTCGTCCGATTCGTCCAACCAAAGCCACGATACCATGGCCACCGTTTCAGGGCTGTTGTGTGGAAATTCCACGCGGCCGGCCAGCCTGCGTGGAAGGGGACCGTCCTGCAGCGAGTATTTCCTTCTCTGTGGTAATCAGATCTCCGGTTTCGAGGACGACATCTGGGATCTCAGAAGGTATCTCTCCTGTGCAGTCCTCCACATCTGGCACGGAAACGCCAAGGCGAGCCCATCTTCTCTTGAAAGGGTCCGCATCCTCCTTTCTTGCTATGTAAATTCCCGGGATGATTTGTTGATCATTGTTGATCCCTATTATTTGTTTTTTTTGATGCCTACGCCTCCATAAATGGGGATTCCCAAAATGGTTGGTTCATAATGGACATTCCTCTTGAAATGGATGATTTAGTGCAGGTAGTTTAGTATAACCCATGTCATAATCGACCAACTTTATTTTGGTCAATCACTTTACAAAGGGATGCCCCATTTGCACAGCTAAGCTAGCAAAACAACAGATGACTGTAGCTGTTGGGTTTATGGGCACCACTATGCAGTGAAGAATCGATCCCTAGATTGAATTTTGCTGGGTGGTTCGTTGATCCCCGCGAAAGTTCTTCAAATTTTGGTAGAACAAATACGGTGTTGACTTGTCTACTCCCAAAAAAGGCTAAACATCTACTTGTGCATGGCTACAATCTGTAGTCCATTGGCAAGTAGAAATGTCATGAAATTTCAAGTTCTGTCTCAATCAGAAGTGGTCCTGGATTATTTTCACTGAGTGGCGCAAACTTCTGCATATATGATGGTGCTTTGGGAAATACTCCCAGCCACGATTCAAGTTATCAGATGTTGTCAGTCATCGGGATGAGCACAACTTATTCCAATTGAAGTTTCAAGATCTCAACCTTTACCAAATGCATGTGCACCCCGTTTGCAGGGGGCCGAATCAAAGGTTTATGACAACTTCGTTTCAGAAATATTCTGAATCCATTTTAGTCACTTGATACCTGGGTGCCGACGCAACCCGGAAGATTGATACAAAAAACCGGGACAACCACATGAAATCTTCTTGCTTGTCCGGTAGGCCAGATATATAGATATCAAATGAAATAGCTACTATTTACTAGTGGGCAATCAAATGAAATCTTCTAGTTTTCTGTTTCATTCACTAGTAACTAGATGTAACTAATATTTCAAACTGGTATTGACATGCCTTCCAAAAGTCAGAACACTCAACACAAGTAGGAGACTTGAATTTGGTACTGTTTGTTCACACATCTCTGAATGACCCTGTTTGGATTGTTGACCAAAGGACTGAGGTGACAGGATCCAACATGAACCAACCCAGGGTGTACAATTTTCTTGGTACATTTCCCCAGTTAATTTATCCATATATCATGATTCGTCTGTTGCCCTAAAAAATTGATGCGTATTGGTTGCTAAATTTTCCATCTTCCTTAACTCATCCAACGCTTGAAAAATGATCGGCACAACCCAAATTTGAATGGACTCAGATTTAAGAATAAGGAAGTCCCCAAAGGTCAAGAAATCCCAAGAAATCCCAAGAAATCCCAAGAAATTACCATCCACCCACCATGGTTTTCTGGGTCTCCGGGGTCCCCGGCGTGTGCCAATTGGGCGTCCATTCAGCAAGGCACGAGCCAGGCCCATGGCTGCGTGCCAACGTTTCCTGCAAGGCGACAGCGCGAAGGGGGGGATGGTTTTGGGGAGATCTATTCAATGGCCATTTCAGGAACCCAAATTGGAGGTACCTACCATATATAAGGCCAATTCTTCAGGCCTATGTAAGGGAATATACCCACAAAATATGGACTATGGTACAGTACCTCCATTTTAGGATCCTGAAATGGCCATTGATCTATCTATCTATCTATCTATCTATCTATATGTAGGTATGTAGGTATGTAGGTATGTAGGTATGTAGGTATGTAGGTATGTAGGTATGGAGGTATGTATGTAGGTATGTAGGTATGTAGGTATGTAGGTATGTATGTAGGTATGTAGGTATGTAGGTATGTAGGTATGTAGGTATGTAGATATGTAGGTAGGTCGGTAGGTATGATGTATGTATGTATGTATGTATGCATGCATGCATGCATGCATGCATGTATGTATGTATGTATATATGTATGCGGGTTTATCAAAGGAAGTTGGGAAGCAATCTTCCGAGTTGCGGATGACTTTTACTCAAGTGACTTCACATCACATAACAATACATCATGAAGGGCGGTGTGAGACTTTACATCACATAACAACATAAGAATGCATCAAGGGAAGTGGTGACTATGACGAAGGGTGGTGACGAAGGGTGGTGACGAAGGGAAGTAGTGAAAAGGGAATATGGTGACTTTGGGAACTATGACGAAAGGTGGTGACCTAGGGAAGTGGTGACGAAGGGTATATGGTGACTTTGGGAAGTGGTGACTTAGGGAAGCAGTGACCCAGGGCAGTGGTGACGAACGGAAGTGGTGACGAAGGGAAGTGGTGACTAAGGGAATTGGTGTCTGAGGGAAGTGGTGACTGAGGGAAGTGATGACGAAGGGTGATGACGAAGGGTGGTGACGAAGGATGGTGACTTAGTGAAGTGGTGACTAAGGGCAGTGGTGACTAAGGGCAGTGGTGACAAAGGGAAGTGGTGACGTGCTGAATGAATGCGCACGTGCTGCTGCGAAGGGTGGTGACGAAGGATGGTGACGAAGGATGGTGACTGAGGGAAGTGGTGACTAAGCGAAGTGGTGACGTGCTGAATGAATGTGCACGTGCTGCTGCGAAACGCAATGTAATGGCTCTGTATGAATATTGCATGGGGCTGGTTTTGGGGAGGAAGCCGGAGCACAAAACCGTATGTTTTTCCGTGTAAAGTGGCTGCAGGCGACGATGAAAGGCAGCTCGTGTGTGAGGCGGTTGCGGTTATGCTCGTTTTGATGTTTTTAGGTTCTCCCTTGGTGTTCTGCACTTTGCGTGTCTTCGTGTGTGCGTAGTTTTGTGCGGTTGTGAAAAACATGATTGCAGATCGCATTGTAATGGCTGCATGAATGTTGTCATGTTCTGTTGCCATGTGCGTAGAGACATGCGGGTTTGCCACGTGATGTTGCTAAAAGCATTGTAATGGTTGCATCAAGGTTGCTTGGTGCCGCGGCTGCATGCGTAATACTATTGTCTTTTGCAGCTGGACACCGTAAATTGTATTGGAGTGGCTGCATCAAGGCTGCGATAATGATTTGTCAGCAGATTTTTGCAATTTTGGCGCTGGTGATTTTCCTTTTAAATTTCCTTTTGAAAAGTGCTTCAAAATCGTGTTTTTTTTCTTTGGCGCCGAGATCCGGTTTTGAAGCTGCAATTTGTGCTGTCATTATGTACAAGAAAGCTTCTCTTTGTAAACACTTCTTTGTGTAAAAGCTTGCTGTGATGCTGTGTGTAAAGCTTTCTGTGTGTAAAATCTTTCTGTGTGTAAAAGCTTTCTTTGCCTCTTTGTGTAAAAGCTTTTCTGCGTAAAAACTTGCTGTGTAAGCGCGTTCTTTGTGTAGTAAAAGCGTGCTGTGTGTAAAAGCTTGCTGTGTGGTAAAGCTTGCTGTGTGTCAAAGTTTGATGTGTTTTGGGAAGTGTTGTGTGCAAGCTTTCTAGTACAAAGTAGTAGTGGGAAGTACTCTGTGCAAGCTTTGTAGTACAAAGTAGTACAGGAAAGTGCTTTGTGCAAGCTTTGCAATACAAAGTAGTACTGGGAAGTGCTTTGGATAAGCTTTGTAGTACAAAGTAGTACTGGGAAGTACTCTGTGCAAGCTTTGTAGTACAAAGTAGTACAGGGAAATGCTTTGTGCAAGCTTTGTAGTACAAGGTAGTACCGGGGAGTACTTTGTGCAAGCTGTGTAGTACAAAGTAGTACTGGCAAGTACTTTGTGCAAGCTTTGTAGTACAAAGTAGTACTGGGAAGTACTGTGTGCAAGCTTTGTAGTACAAAGTAGTACTGGGACGTGCTTTGTGCAAGCTTTGTAGTACAAAGTTGTACTGGGCGTTAAAATTTAGATTCAATTGGGAAGATCAACAAAAGGTATTAGGGAGTATTAAAATCACACCCCCGTTAACCTTTAGATTCAATTGGGAAGATCAACAAAGCTATTAGGGAATATTAAAACCCACCCCTGTTAAACTCTACATTCAATTGGGAAGATCAACAGAGGTATTAGGGAATATTAAAAATTTAAACCCACCCCCGTTAAACTCTACATTCAATTGGGAAGATCAAGAGAGGTATTAGGGAATATTAAAATCCCAACACTGTTAAACTTTACATTCAATTGGGAAGATCAACAAAGGTATTAAGGAATATTAAAATCCCACCCCTGTTAAACTCTACATTCAATTGGGAAGATCATGAATATGTTGATGATGATGATGATAATGATGATGATAATGATGATGATGATGATGATGATGCTTTGCCCGTCGTCATTGCGCGCAAAGCCCAGGCATTTGCCGTATACATATATTGATTGATATATATATATATATATATATATGTGTGTGGCCAATCTTAGAGACCCTGCAAACAAAAATACACATTCTTAGCTGGTTAGTAGAGAATCCCATTGATAAAACTACCCGTCTAAGATTGACCTACTGCTTGGTGGTTGAGCCGCCCCTCTGAAAAATATGAAAGTCTGTTGGGATGATTATTCCCAAGATATGGGAAAAACATGTTCCAAACCACCAACCAGCCAACATACAAAAACTGGGGGGGTCAAGAAAATGGGTGGTTGAAAGCCTATGAATAAAGGGGATAAACAACCTATCAACTGGTGCAGGATATCTTCCATCCACAGTAGTATATAAGCCAACCAGATTATGGCTCAACTCTGACCACCGCAGACGGGCGAAATTGCTGCGCTTCCTCTGTTGCTCTGGCTGTTCGGCTTTGGTGGCCTGGTGCCAAGCCTCGGCAAAAAATCGCGAGCCCAGAGGAGATTTATATGACATGTATGTATGTATATACATATGTGATGAATATATTATATGTCTATAATTGTATATATTTCGCCATCCAGGAATATTGGACACGAAAACGTGGGATATTCAATGGATGACCCTCGGTCCATGTGGAGTTCATACGGCAAGGGGAAGTCACCTTTGATGGAGAAAACCACTGGCAAAACTCAGATTCTAGTAGAAAAAACATGGAATTTCAAGCAAAAAACAAGGATTCTATCGGATTCTACCCAGAAGAAATAGGTAGACCGGCACCTTAAAAAGCACAGTTGTGACAGTCGGATGGGTATATGGCCGAGATTTTTAATGGAGGCCCACGGCAAGCAGCTATAAAATTGGCCTACAAACCGCAAACGCTGGTAATATTTATGCAAAAGGACATATCATTATCGTGAATATGCGGTTTAAAGAAATATAGCAAGTCAATCTTGCGATATAAGTAACATGGTTAGCTGCATTGTAGGATAGTCGAAGTGGACATGGCCAACATATTTAGATTCTCTTAATTGGCTATGGCATTCCTGTTGGGGCCTGGATCTCCCGAAAAGTTGTTTCTTTATCTGGCAACATTTTTTTTTCATATATACATCATAGGTTTTCCTGGCGATCTTCCCTCAGTACCCATGGCAAGTCAAAAATAAACCACACAATTATCAAACTAAGGATATCCCAAACGATACCCTCTGGTAAACATACAAAAAACTATGGAAAGATCCACCATTTTCAATGGGTAAATCCACGAATTAAATGAGCCATGTTCAATAGCTATGTAACGGTCATTACAAGAGGGTACTTGGTGGTTCATCCCACTTAGTAAGTGGGTTATAACCCCAGTTGTAAGTGGATTAACCCTACTTATCCCATGTAAATCACTGGGGCTATAACTCACTTACTAAGTGGGATGAACCACCAAGTAATCCCCTGATGATTCTTGAAATTTATCGTTTTCTCGGATTTGTGGAACCCACGTATTTTTCTACATGGTAAATCCTGCAACACCTGCAACATCTATCTCCGAGATGGGTGATATGGGTTGCCTTGAAAGTAGGGTACCATAGGGTACCCCATTTTTATCCACTGGCTGATCATCATAGTCCCTGTCAACTTCATTTTCTGGGAAACTTGGCCAATCTTAGATTCTGGTACCCTACAAAAGAAAGGGTACTTTTGACTGGTTAATAAATGGAGGTTTCCTGAAATAGCGGTACCTCCAAATCATCGCTATTTGGGGGTTTCCTAAAATGGAGGTACCCTTTGAAAATGGTTGGTTTATAATGGAAAATTCTCTTAAACTGACCCTTTATAGCAAAAAAACAAGTTGCATCAGACTATCCATCAAGTCGGCATAGATAACCAACGTGGCACGACTGCAGCCAGCCGTTCGGGGCCGTAGAAGGCCGGTTTTCTTCACTGAAAATCAAGTCGGTTGACCAGCACTAAAGTTACCTACTCAAATAGACTAATCACTAAGTATTCAATTATTTGCCGATTTAAAACATGTATTTGTTTTCCATAACTATCCCAGATCCTCCATGTATGGAATATTTACCTACGTTTGCCCCAAAAATTGCCCAAATGTCTAGGTAAATATTCCATACATGGAGCATCTGGGTATGTTAGATTACCAGAGGGTACCCCATGTCTGAAACCCAGATCGAATCTTTCCAATGTCGGCCAATGTCGGCATCTGAGCTTCCACACCGCGTCACGAATCACGCCGCGCACCTCGGAATCTCTGATCTCAATGTCAAAATCCACCGAATTCATGTGTTTGTTGGGGAACATCCAAAAATGGGAGGGTTCCATAGTCATGGGTCCCAATAGCTGGATGGTTTATCTCGTGGAAAATTCATCTATAAATGACACTGAAATGGATGATTTGGGGGTACCCCCCAGTTCAGGAAACTTCCATCCATGAGAGAATGGATTTACCAGTCTATGGGGGGTGTTTTGCAAATCTTTCTTTAAACCACCCATAAACTGGCACCAAAATAGGGGCGTCTTGAAAATCCACAATTCATTTGAGGGAGGATGGATGATATGGGCAAGCAGCCAATGACATGTGAGTTTCACCGACATTTTTCCATGGGGGTCTAGTACCATAAACACATGGGAACATCTAACTAACAGTAAATGGGGGCTTCAATACAACGCTTTGGGTATCCCAATGACGAGATGTCAAAAACCTACGTTGAAATTTGAAATCCCCCCCACATATCCTAAATTAATGGTGAGATAAGAGAGATCCCCAGCTCATGAATTATTATTATCACCAATATATAAAGGGTAGTATATCTAATTTAATCGTCAATCAACTACAGGTTTCGTGAAATAATTGATTTGGTCCAAACAAGGAGGGACCAAAACATGTAATTCTCATGGGCAAGATTCATCATCGTTCTCAACCGTAAGATGTTGGGGTGACCATACTTTCAAACGAAGCCCTTTTAGTGGAAGATGACATTGAAACAAAACATTGATATTCACCAGCCGGTTAACCGTCCACGACCATACATACACTGCAAACAAATCTGTTTGTTGTACATGTAATATATATATATATACATATGGGGTGTCTCTTAGGGGTTACCCCAAACCATGGATTCTAAAACTAAAATTGTCTGATTTTGGGTGAGTTGGAGGTACCCCCATTTTAGGACACCTCCACAAATATATATATATATATACATATCTGGGTAAATTATAGCAGTTCACTAACCTGAAACTTGCGGCTATCTTGTGGATGATGATTCCCCGAATCCTAACCATGATTATAGTGAGGGAGAACAGTGAGGTCGCGATTAAATTTACCCAGATAAATTGATTATAATCCCATGAAAACTATAGATATATCACCAACAAAACCATAGCTATTGGACTTATATCTGATATTAACCATCCAATGAATTGGGGCGCATAAATATATATATATATACACATATTCCCTTGAAAGGGCCCATCCAAATGATTTCCCAGTTATGTAAGCTCTATACCCATTATTGGTCTTCAAATCTCATTTTGTTGGCAAATCTCATTTTGGTGGAGAATTTTAATCACTATTAGTCATTCTTGATAGATGATGTTCTCACTGAAAGATCCATTTATAGTGGATTTCCCTGTGTATTCTTGTTTTTTTCCGTTGATGTAACACTTTTCTATCTATTTTGAATGGAGAATTATCCCCATTTCCAAGCGCCGGACTGCATTGTACCAAATAGGAATGTCCTGTGGCCGGGGGTTTCCAAAAATGGAGGGTACCATAGGGTACCTCAAAATGGATGATTTGTGATGAAAAACGCCGAACAAACCCATGAGTTCGGGGTTCCCCCATTGATAGAAACTCTCAACTGCATTGCCTGGGGCATTTCCGGAAAAAACAAACCGATGGACACTTGGAGGTTACCCTAGGGCAAACTGACACAGACATGGACAAGACATGGGGGGTTCTTAAAATGGGGTATTAAACCAGTTTCAATACTCAAATGATCTAATTTTAGATGATTTGGGGGTACCCCCATTTCCGGAAACCTCCTGACATAGGGGAAATGAACCTCCTGACATAGGGGAAATGATGCTGAAATGGTGGAACTGGAAGTTCACAGCAAGAATTCACATGGCAGTCAAGCCGCACAAGCGCTATGCCGGCTATGCCTATATGATTGAAACAAACATGGATCATGTTTGGAACCAAGTTGCAGGGGCAACCGTTAGCGTTTCTATCAATAAGGTGTGGGCCCCTGGTACCGTGAACATTCAATGCTGAGAAATGGAAATTTCCTGTCGTTTACCCAACAATAATAAACCATCCCCACGTTTGACATTTACTGATTGGTGGTATACCTACCCCTCTGAAAAGTATGAAAGTCAATGGGAAGGATGACATCCCATATATTACTGAAAATAAACATGTTTGGAACCACCAACCAGGAGATATGGTGAACTTGGTAAAAAAAACCATTTAAGTTTGTCTGAAGCCTGGGTATATCGGTATATCATCATTGTTTTCCAAACGACCAACCAGTTTATTATTGGGTTGACTGGGACGATAATGATCCGCCAATGCTTGGTGAATGGGACGGTGACGATGGCGGTAAATCCCACACTACCCTGTGGTAATTTGTTACATAGCTATTGAAAATGACCATTTTCCCATTAAAAATACCATGTACCCTCTGGTTATGTCAAAATAGCTATTGAAAATTGCCATTTCTAGTCAGTTTTCCCATTAAAAATTGTGATTTTCCATAGTTATGTTAGTTTACCAAAGGGTACTCTTTTTGCGATGTCAACCGATCATTCTGTTGGCGAACTCTGTGCTGACACAGGGCCTTTTTTTTAGGTCCCACTCCAATGAAACAGTTGATGGCTACGACCTTGACTTGATCAAGTGAGATCATCATCCCATGGTTCAAAAACATACACTCGAAACCAGCAACCAACATCAACCATCATCAACCAACTACTCTTCACATTCAAAATTTCTTTGATTCATACAAATACATTTTTTATTCTTGCACGCTTTGGATCCCCAAAACATCTATCTCCCCCCAAACAAATACTGCCTAAATGTCGCATCTAATTGGTGGTTTCAACCCCCCTGAAAAATATGAAAGTCAGATTGAATCATCATCCCAACTAGGAAGGGGAAAATAAAAGTCATGTTCCAAACCACCAACCAGATACAGTCATGTTACCATGATTTTCACCCACCAATTTCCGGTCGAAAAAAAAAAGGTCTGTCCTGGTCACCTTCGACGGAGAAGCTCAGGTTGCCACCATACATCAGAATCTCGGCGCCCATGGTGATCCGTCTCCGAAACCCACGGAACATAGGAAAGGACACCGTGATACACCATGATAAACCATGATAAACTATGTTTTCTAGCATAAAAAATGATTTTTCCCTGTAACAGTTGGCCTTCAACCGGTTCGAGGGATGAAGAGCAATATCTTCGATATCCCCATGATATTTCCATGAATAACACCAACAACAACCATCAAACTCTGATTTTTTCGTTTTTGTTTCACTGTTACTGTTGTAATTCTTAAAAAACTGAGATGGTAGTTGTTCATTGATGTTTCACTGTTTTTGTTTCACTGTTGTAGTTGTTCAACAAAAACTGTGTGATGGTAAAACAGAATTTTCCATTGATTAGTGTACATATATATATACATATATATATACATGTATATATATACAGATATACATTATATATATACATATATGTATGTATATATATATGGTGTCATACATTTCTTCGTTCGAAAACCTTTGTCGCTGGTTGTTACACACATGACATGTAATCATATCCATTGCATTTTGCAAATATTTATGTTCCATAACATTTCCCCATACTTCGTCGGTTATATATTATATGTTATTGATATTCCATAAAGGATCCACAAACTCACCATCCAAATCCCTCAGCCAATTCGCCAATTTGAAGGTTTCCTAAGAGAGAGGGTGCCCCCAAATCATCCAAGTCATTAGACCATACCAGTATTGAAACAAAATGCTGACTTGGGCATTCCCATTTTCAGAAAGTATTAATTATAGGTCGTCTGAAAATAGTTGGATATTAAAATCCATTATTGTCACTGGAGAATACCAAAAAAATATCAATAAAATTAATATCCATATCTGGTTGGTGGTTGATATACCCCTCTGAAAAATATGAAAATCAGTTGGGATTATTCTTCCCAACTGAATGGAAAAATCAAATTAATGTTCCAAACCACCAACCAGATATAATAGTATTAAAACAAAAAACAATAATTTAATATCCATGTAATCATATACCCTCTGGTTATTTAACATAGCCATGGAAAATGGCCCATTTATAGATGATGTTCCCATTAAAACCTCCATTTATAAGGGATTTTCCATGGCTATGTTAAATAACCAGATGGTAATAGCATTAAAACACCCCAATTTCTGCTGGCTTCTCCCAAGTTTTTCTTCCGCCGAGGCACGGTGAACTGCCCGGCTGCGATGTCAAAGTTTTCGTCGCCCCGCTGCACCACCACATCCTCGGTGAAGCAATGGAAGTTCCGGGGACACGAAGGGTCTCTACTCCTGTACACCCCCAAAACATAGCAACAAATTGGGATCAAAGTTCCCAAACAACTGGATTTTGCCAATGAAAAATGTGGTGTTGAAGCAAACCAATCAAAAACGCCATGTTAATCCAAACCACTCATGTTCAAAGGACGACAAGACATATGCACACCACACGTTCTTTTTGTCAGCTTAGTGTGAAACCATGCGGAAACCCGTGTTATGTTTCCGGGTCGTCTAAAAAATTGGAACACCAAATTCCTGTTGGTTTATATCATATATCTTCAGTTTGCATTCCATCAACTACTTGGGGGCCCCTTGGTGGATTATCTTGTAGACCCTGAGATCTGGAATGGTTTTTCCCCATACCTTGTTATTTCCATAATATCATAATGGGGATAGCTAGGATATTTGTGTTTTTCTAACTTCCATGCGGGAGGGTTGTAAAATCATATTCAAGCCATGAAACCAATGAAATTTCATGTTTTTTGTTGTGTTTTGTTCACTTCCTTTCACTAGAACTGTGGATCACAGTTGCGCAATGTTTCTTCCAACACATGTTTCGCGGCCCAGTTATTGTTTGAAATCACCTTACCGTCACCTTCTTCTAGAAAATCTCACCGTGCCACTGTCTGGCAAGAGCGTTGGTTTTCAAGAAAGAATCTTCCTTGGGTTTGCTGACTGCGGGATTCTTTATTTCCCTGACATTTTTCCCTGACATTTTTTTGGGTATGGCGTTTGTCCGTTTGTCCTCCTTTATTCCACAAAAATTGTCTGTCAAAGAGGGTATATCATAAGTGCATGGCGCTCTTTGTTCCTTCCATGTCATACTTTCATGTTGTCCTGCGAGCAAAAATCTGAGCAAAACTAAGCACCAATGGTTCTTCCAAACTTTGAACAGATTTTGTAACGCACTGACCCCGGGAAGATGATGTTGTTCGTATCTAAAGGCGCACGTTGCAGTTGACTTGATTTGAGCACCTTCTAAACCTTAAGGTGACTTTTTTGCGAGGTTGGAGGTAATGGCATGCTACGTGACATTCAGGATCATGCCCATTCAATAAACATGTTGCCAGCCAAAATGCTGGAGCGCTGCTCATCACTTCATCTTATTTTTTTTTGCAAGTCAAACTTCAAGCCACATGTTTTCAAAATCAGTTTATCCAAAGATGAGAATGGTGACGGACCAAAATGCTGGATATTGATTCAAACTGTTGTTTTGGTACATAGGTTCCTCATTATGTTTTTTTCTTGGATTCCAGAATTACCTTTTTTGTTGCATCTTGGAGGTCACAAGAAGGCTCATACAACTAAATTGTCAAGTGAAAGGTCCTTAAGAATTCTAGAGCCCTCCCTGTCAATCCCAAGGGGAGTACCATTCTAGATACCTTGAACTTGAGGGTATATATTAGGAATCAGATTTTGTTTTGTCAGGAAGAGACTTGGAAGAAATGAGAGCATGAATGAATACAACATGATAGAGCATTGTGGCACCATCATTGTAGATTTGTATGTACTAGAACTTTCAATATCCGAACACCAGCAATATCTTGCAACATGTTTTGCGATTCCTTGTGGCATCTTGTAAGATAGATAAATTATAGGTGCAGGGTCTATGGTATTAGGAGATCTTGGGGTCTACAGTGGTTCGAGAACCTCTTGAAGAGTTGAGGGCATCGCCATCGGTTTACAACATGATACACTATGTGATGATATGAACCATGATCAACAGAATATATGGGTTATAGTTTTGAACCCATATGTTGGCCAGCATTATATACTCCTTCCTAGTGGTGCAATGGGGTGCCCACCATATCCCACCAGGAGTCCGGCAAATTCTTGGCTGATACCTGCCACGGAGGGCTTTACCCTTTTGGCTCGAACCGCAGAAAACCACCAACGGATTCGCTCGACAAATTGCCGAGCTCAAAGAACCAATCGTCGCATTGGTCCAGGACCAACCCGCAAATCAGGGCCAAACCCGTGTGGCAGCGTTGATCCCTGGAGCCACACCCCGGCAACAAATTGACACTTTCGACATTGATGGACGGCTGTTGCTGGACGCAATGCTGCCAAGAGGCGGGCGATCCAACTACCGTTGGACGTGATGGGCTACCGAAAGTTGGACGTTGTAGGATTTGTAGTAGTTGTTGCTGACATTGTTGTAGATGTTGTAGCTGGATCTCCAGGTCTTGAAAGAGTTGCAGCTCCTTTTTTCTTCATTCAGCAAAGTTCCACATCAAACGTGTCCTTTGCCCGGCAATGGAAAGTCTTGCCCATTGACTTGAAAATCATCTGTTTCTTTGAAGGCGGGTTCATCTGTAAGGTTTCTCAATCTACAGTGCGCACCTGCAAAAACGAGAAGCGGTTTTAAAACCGAACCCACTGGCCTGAAACCTCTTGCCGCCTCGCTTACAAGGCTTCAGGATGCCCATATTATCCTAGCCTTTGAGATGCGGTCCATTTGCGAGAATGCCTGTTGCCATAAACCTCACGTATCCTTAGGTAGTTTTACTAAACGCTAACTTGGCGAACGAGCTGAGGAACCAAACTTTGTTGATGACATATGATGATATCCCGTCAACATCTATAGTCATAATCATTTCATATTGGGAATCTTTGTGTTGGCTATTACACTGCTAATACCAGTAGTACCGCACAAGGCGGTGGCGGAAGTTTCAGAATAGGAAACCTATAGGAGAAGTTGGTTGTTGTGAATCACGGATGGCAGAGCGAATCCACTGATTGACCGAAAGGTGGTTGGAGTTGTGTTTGCTGGAATGGTTGCAATGGTTGCAGTGGTCACCTCACCCACAACT
>Ga0126342_10008347_pt1 | contig 18550 bp, 15 predicted proteins | sample Cyp1metagenome_FD_92528 | JGI IMG/M metagenome (GOLD analysis project Ga0126342, IMG submission 92528) | Coral microbial communities from Lord Howe Island, Old Settlement Bay, Australia - Cyphastrea 1 metagenome | ecosystem: Host-associated > Invertebrates > Cnidaria > Coral ...
TAACCATATATTAACCATATATTAACCATATATTAACCATATATCAACCATATATTAACCATATATTAACCATATATTAACCATATATTAACCATATATTAACCATATATTAACCATATATTATAGACATCCCAAGTGACCAAAATATTAGGTTCTCATGGGATCATAGCTGAGCGGCACCAGCGTGAGGGCAGTGCCGAGTCCAGCGGCTATGCCAGTGGACTTGTAGCTATTCCTCAGGGACTTCACAGTGAAAGATAGCGGACGTCATGGTGAAAAACCACCAGGAAAAAAAAACAACGTCTTCTGTGAACTGTTCCCTTAAACATCCAAACAAACCAACTCTTGGAAAATTCCTGAGGAATTATTTATATATTATATATATATATATATTTAAACAGGAGTCCTGGTCTTGGGCTTTCCCAACTCTCAAGTCGTCGCCCATCTTAATGCTTAAACAGTTCCCTGTCATCTTCCCTGATCTCAAAGCGATTTGCTGCTCAACATAGCAACTAATTCTCTTCATAATCAAATCAAATGGTTGTCATTGTGCTGTCTTAGTAATCAGTTTCATGTTGTGTTCTTTCAAAATTAAGATGCTTGTCAAAATACCAGCAAACGAAACCCGGGTCTAGCGTCGATCTATTTATGAACTGGGGTCCCGAAAATTGGGGAAGTTGTGCATATGATCGGGTTATGGATTATTAAATCAGATACCAGGGGTCCCATGGAATTAGGTTTTATCACATGTAATCAGCATTATTCAGATCATGTGAAATTCATTTAGCATTTCACCAGAAACATGTTTGCCAACTTATGGATAGCGATAACATAATAGTTATGCAAACGAAACACGTAGTGCAATTTTTATTATATATAAAGGACAAAAGCAGCAGCAACAACAACAACAACAACAACATAGTAATAACATAACTAATCACAGCAACTAGTATTTTTATCCTTAAAACATATGATTAGTTTTATATTTCTATATCATTAGCATGCTACTATCATCATCATTACTAGATATACATATAAGAACTTCTCATCACTTTTCGCCAGCCCAAATATGAAGAAATTTGCGACCGGTAGCGGAAGGCAGCACGCCGCCACCACTGCGATGATTACGGCAAGGATGCCCATCACATTGGCTGGAGTCCATTGCTTTGGACCTCGAAAAATCGCGAACATCTTTTTCGAGGTCTCGAAACATAACTGCAGGAAACAACACAGGTCACATTTTGGGATGCATTTACATGTGTATATATATATAAGTATGTGTACTGCAGTATGTATATATATATATATATGCGTAAGTGGAGTATGATTGGCAGCCCCAAGGGCTAGTACGTAATGCCACCGGAGGCAATCACACTGTGATTCTCTTCAGTCGAGTGGGTGGGCAAAACCAACCAAAGATTTCACAGCACATATATATATATATATATATATATATGTGTTCATATGTACATACCTGTCCTCGTGATTGTCTATATGTCACAAGATATCCGAGATCTCTGTACATCTTTTTTATATCCCCGGACTTCAGCGGCACCTGGTTTGAACCAAAGCCTTGCACAGCTGCCAGTACAGCAAAGGGAGAAGAGCATACCCATCAGCGCCTGGGAACTCCACCAGGATGCCAGGACGATTCCGAGAAAAACCCTCATGTGAAAATATTGAGCAGAAAGCACCGTGGTGGTGTTAAGCCAACCAAAATCATTGCATTATAATAGGACGCATATATATATGATACAATTTAATGCGTATAAACAGTGTGTATATATATATATAAAGCTTTATTACAAACTGTATAAGCATATAGATAAGGAAATGGTATACATATACGTATATGTACATGTGACCAATAATATTATCAAGGCTTGCCCGGAAAAATGATTTACCCCCTTATGGGCACAATGGTTCTATGAATTTTATCAACCATCGGGTAACCTATTGTCAAACAAACCCGTTTTTTTTAATTAGTGTCAATTACCCTCTCGTAAACTAACATAGCTATTGAAAATCACTCTTTAATAGGTAATTCAACTCTAAATGGGCCATTTTCAATAGCTATGTTAACTTACCAGAGGGTATGGTAACTGAAATGTCAACCAAGGGGGATATACCGCAATTACTCACCAACCATCAGGCTCTTGAGGTCCATCCGCCTCCTAAGAATGAACGGTCGCCAGCAATCCTGTATGCTCTTAGACAAAGAACATGTTGGGCCTACTTGGGTATGTCCAAGACTGGGATGCCCCCAAGTTGAAGAGTTTATCATGTTCCGTATTCAAGTGGCAACCAGGTTCAAGCAAGTTGACCCACTTGGAACAGTGTTCAAATTCTCTGTCAATCCATTTAGAAGAACGGGATTTCCAGTGCATCACAACAATCCGCGACAATGCCACCCAATAAATCGCCACTCAAATAGGTTGACTGGTCACTGCTGATATACCTACAGTATACATGTTGTTTCCTTTTTTTGATTATCTAAGTATATATATATATGTTTTATACATACAATGATCAGGTGCTGGGATTACACCAGCGGGGGCAGTTCCAGTGAACCGAACATTTAATCCTGGTTGGTTTATAGGGATTCCCCGTTCTTAGGTTATTGTAATCCCCAATATATGAAGGGTAGTATAATCTCCTATAATCATCAACCAACAGGGGTTTACACCAACAGGGGTTTACCCAGATTAATGGTTAATATATATATATAGCTGATAATATGGTTAATAGTTGATAATATGGTTAATAGTTGATAATATGGTTAATATATGGTTAATAATAAATATATATATATATATATATGGTTTTCACGCTGAACCTTATGGTTTTGAGCCCCAGAAGCTACGAAGAAGAGGGCAGCAACGAGGCCAATTGTGCCACTGTCCAAAATTTCAGCATCCTCAGCCGCGTTCAAAAGCTGCGCCGGTTGGGCCATGGGGATGCACTATCCAATATGAACAGGGGACTATTTTTCAAAATCATGGGATAAACATCATATTTCAATGATCTCAATGGCGATGATTATTTTTCATGAACAAAATGAGATCTCGGAACGAAAATCATGGGATTGATGGTTTCAATGCCCATGAAGAATAGGAACGTCCATGAGGAATCTCATCCGAAGATGGAAATTCAAGATGCCACGTCACACACCCGGAATAACCATTAAACTGGTTGATGTTCATCCATCCTGGAAGGCTGCAATCATCGCCGCTTCAAGATATTTTTTGGTCGAAACATCATCTGAAAAAATCATGGAAACTTTGAAAATATATAACCACACTTAATAACAATATAATATACGGTATGTATGTATGTATGTATGTATGTATGTATCTATGTATGTATGTATGTATGTATGTGTATATACATATATTATATATATATGTAGCTTGCAAGCCGAAGAGAACCACACAATGTGTGCTTAAAGTATTTACAGACGCATGCAAACAGGAACACATGACCAAATGTGCTGAGTGTTGGCTCTGTTCAAACCTGTGCTGCAAGCCTTTGCCAGGCATTTCCGGTGACGTCAACGTTGAGCTGGTTCAGATCTTCTATTCTTGCTCCACAATCCAGGACACTCAGATCTCTTACAGTAATTGAGACAAAATGCAAAAACAAAGCACAACAGAGTTGTTGGTGCAATACTATATATATAATTATATATGACAACAAATATCACATTATCCTTTCTGTATCAACATACAAAAGTACATTTCATTCTATCCAAATTAACGTTGGTTCAACACACAATTTTGCAAAAGCACAATATTATGCATATATGCTCACATTATATGCATTACATATAAATACTATGTATCATAGAAACAAAAATCATATAATTGAAACAATATACAACATGTGGTACATACATGATACATATGAGGTATATATTTATATGGTATTAAGATATAAAATAAGCGTAGATGCATGCATACATAGATAGATATATAGATAAACAAATATACACATAGACAAACAGACAGACAGACATGTAGATAAAGAATATATATATATAGATAGATCGATCGAGATAGATAGATCGATAGATCGATAGATAGATCGATAGATAGATCGATAGAGATAGATAGATAGATCGATAAATCGATAGATAGATAGATCGATAGATAGATAGATAAGATAGATAGAAAGATAGAAAAAAAAGATAGATAGATAGATAGGTAGGTAGGTAGGTAGATAGATAGATTGATAGATAGATAGATAGATAAATAGATATATATATATATATATATCAAACCAAATAAGCACACACATACACACATACAAACATACAACCATACATTATGGATACATATATGTGTATACATAGATACATATATACATAGATACATAAATACATATAAACATAGATGCATAAATACATCTAATAGATACATAGGTAGATACAGAGATACATACATTCATACATACGTACATATATATATATAGATATATATATATATATAAATAAAACCCAAATGTGTATGTATTTAAATACATATATATATATATGTGATAATATGATGAATACAAATATACTGTATCATGTACAAAACCAATGACCCAAAACGTGCACTGCCAAAGAAAGTGTCAACACTTTCCGGCTTCACCCGAGACTCTGTGGGACCATCCGTGGTTGGAATCACCAAATCGACCAAGCCCCCACAGATGCTGGCGGCGTCTGGGCCGTTCGGATCTGCACCTTCCGTTGGAACTGAATGCCAGGAGAAATATATGAAATATGGAAAAGTAGTGGACTGTAGATGTATATATGGTCTCGTGTTCCGTGTTCCTACCCCCCCAATGGTATGGGTCCCCAGGTAGCACCCCCTTCCCTTCTATTTGCAAGCTATTGGCAGCATTTCTAAGGTCCAGCCTCGTATTTTCCAGGTCTTTGCAGCATTTCTGATGCTACCTTTTAGACGACCTACGTAGCACACATACTCCAAAGTACCTACGTGCTACCTATAGTCATATATACATGTGCTAATCTACTTCCTATTTACTACCTGTGTACTCTCACAACACTAAATGTGTTTAACATATACCGTACCTACCATACATTCCAATGATACCATACATACCATAAGAACTTTGACCATACATACCATACCTATCATACCTATCATACATACCACACATACCATACATATGAAACATAATTACCACACCTACCACACATACAATACCAAACATACCTGCCATACATACCATATCTACCTTACATAGCAAACATTCCATACCCATCATAGTAACCATACATACCATACAGACCATACATACTGTCATATCAAACATACCATACCCAACAGACTTACATACTACCATACCTACCATCCATACAATACCAACCATTCATGCCATACATACCATAACTGCCATACCTACAAAACATAGCATACATTCCAAACATACCATACCAACCATACATGCCAAACATACCATACATATCAAAGATACCGTACATCAAATAAATACATACCATACTCACCATACTCACCATACCCACCAGGAGGGGGACAGTACCACATGTCCACCACACCACAGGGGGGGAGGGGGACAGTACTATGGCTGACCCATGACCATGGCCGGGGGGGAGGGGGTTGGAACGCTGGACCATATATATATATATACACATACATACATGTATATATATATATTCATATATATATATGTAAAATGTATGTAGAATATTCATATATATATACAATTCATATACATAAATGGAAAGATAATATATATATATACATAAGTATATACATAAGTATATACATAAGTATATACATAAGTATATACATAAGTATATGCATAAGTATATGCATAAGTAAATATATGTATATATACATATAAAACAAATATACTATATTTCAATATATCAAATTGCATAGAATACACATATATCATTTTAATGTGTTTCTATATTACTTTTACTATAAAATGATAAATTATGTTGTACTATATATTGTATTATACTATATTTTATTATATTATATTATATTGTATCATATTATATGATTCTGTGCTATATTGTTTCATTAAGTTGTAATGTACTATGTTATATTATATGCTATATTGAGGAAACATATTGTATTATATCATATTATATTATATTGTATTGTATTGTTGTGCATTAAATTGTATTGTATTAATATAAACAATGAAATATATCATATTTAAATATATATATATATATTGTTATATGAAATTTTATTACAGTACATTTGATTATGCTATATTAAAATCATTATATTATGTTATATTATATTGTTTAATATTAAATGATATAATATTATGTTTTTTGAAGCATATCAAATAACATCACATTAATTATATAATATCAAATGAATTTACATAGCGCATTCTTACTCTAAAATATTTAATCAAGCTCAAACACCACAAGAAACAAGTATTATACAATATGTATTACGATTATTCTGTGTGAATATACACACGTGCGTCATACATGTATTGGAGGAATCATTAGAAATAAAACGTCTGAGAATTGGCTTTCGAACCCAGTCTTGGGTGATTTACCCCAATTTATGACCATCAAATTGGTGGATGGAACAGGGTATCCTATTTTCCAGACACATGGATCTGTATCACGGGGGCTACTAACTTCTGCCACTAGGCTCTGCGCACAGAAAACGCAAAAAACGAAAGGATCATCTCAAAATGGGCTTCCGCCGGGTACCTGCCATTCCCTCAGTCATCATCCAAAGTAGGATGGAAAGGCAAAAATCGTCGGAACCCCGATCGGCAGGTATGTACCCACTATATCCAGGGATCCATTTTTCTTCCATGATTATATATATATACGTATAAGACTACATGTTATTGTAGTCCTCTTCCCCAGGCTTGCTCCCAGCACCCCAGATACAAAGGCTGTTGAATGGCTAGGTAATTGTGGCTATGATTTACTTCTAATGGGGTGGAGCAACCCTGTTCCCCTAGTGAAAAGTGTTCCTGGAGGGACCACATTCCCAGGCATCCAGGGCTGAATGCTTCGAAGCTGCAGGAATAGTGACCAAAGGTATAGGTCCTGAGGACCACATGGTGAGATGGTTCAGTTTAAGTATGCTTAAGTTAAAAGAAAAAAACACCGGCAACTTCAAACACTTATTTTAGCCCTAAAACCAATGCTCCCTTCGCGGAAACACCGAGTTGCTGAGTACTGGTTGAATAGCCTGTTGCATCCAAGGTAAAGACACCTGGCGGAAAACTACCCTCCGGTGATTTAACATTGCTATCATTGCTATGGAAAACGGGTCCATGAATTGATGATTTGAGCCTCCAAAAAATGGTGATTGTCCATAGCTGTAGCTTCATTTACCAGAGTAGCGGGAAAGTATGGGACACTAATCTGACTAATGGGTGAGTTCTTCAGCTGCTTACAGGGTATGTTTTGAGAAACACTTCTGGTTTGTCCAAAACTGGAACTAACCCAGGAACAATGGACAATTCATGGGACATGACATAAGGAATGATAAGGAATGATAAGGATAGAGTGGGATATGTAATCAACGTAACTCCTGCCATGGTCAATTGACCATGCTGGGGAATAATCCCATTGGTCGTGCCTGTTGCATCCTACTGTTATGAATAGAACTTGGGGCACCAACATATCCAGCTAAATTGTTTTATGCATGCTTAAACTCACTTGGGGTTATGGTGAGTCTATGTGTGGATGGTTTTATCATGGTTTATGACTATGAGCTGCATGGGCATCCGATTTCTCCTCTACTGTGGTGAACATATATATATAATATAAATGTATTTGTTTCTGGTACCCCTATATAATAACAACAATAATAATATAGAGCCACAATCGACAGGTCTCTGCCGATGCACAAGACTACAATTACTCCTGGATTGATACTGGATATATCTAGAGCTGAATAGGCTATCATAAGCCAATCCATTTCTTGGGGGATCCTTTGTATAGCACGAGTACACGTACAGAGATTCCTGAAACCTACCCACATCACGTAGGATTGGTGCCAAGGATATCAGTGCAAAATACTGCAAAAAACTGGCTGCCATCATAGAACATCTACTGGAAGATCTGGTCTTACGATCCAAAGGCTCCGTGTGTTTCTTATAATTCTTGAATTGTTACTTGGTATATGTTTTTCACATGTGTATATACTGTCTATATTAATCGGTACTGGAAACAACAGGCGAAAGCATGGTCTTGGGTCACCAGGACTAGAGTTTTTTTTAAACCTCTCAGTTGTTTTTTTGTTTGCAGGCCAATGCCAACTACCATAGCTGGGGACGGTTGTAATCTCACTTGACTTATTTGTGGTCATATTGGGGATGGTTTATAGCTGAACTTGCCACATTAATCACCAAGTCTTCACTAGAAGATCCACTGACAGATAAGTAGCTAGCGCAGGTGGTATCAGTCAATTATAACCCCGTTTATGGAATGATAATATCATTTAATTATAATTATCCTATTTCGATCTATTTTGACCATTTAGAATTGGTAAAGGGCTTTACCCTGCATCACCATGATTGTGTTTTCCTTGCTTTTTCGTGTCCGCGCCTCTAGGAGCTGCACACGGTAAACTTGATGCTAAGCTCTCAGATCATATGGCATGGTCTGTGGAGAAGATCCACCAGTGGCAGTTTGTTTGACAGACTTGGACAGTTCTGTATTAAAAAACACAGATATAAGAGATGCACAGTGTCGAAAAAATGCCGAAGCCAGTGCTTGAATTACAATAATCTTATCAAACAACATACTACGTGCGAACAATGATCCAGAAAATTAGACACGCTTGCAGGGTTTTGAGATGTTTCAGAGAGATCAATATATTGAAAATTCATGAAACCTTAAAAGGCGTCGCAATTTCATGATGGCCGGTTCAGGCCAATCCTAGATATAGACTTTGTAAAAAGATATTGTGCTGCTGAGTTTGACTGATCTTCCCCCAAAAAAAGTACAGCACCAAAATAAGCTGTACTAGTGACCCCCACACTTGTACCTTGGCTTATTGCCTATAGATTACTATAGATCCAAGAAATAGATATCTTCCAGCATAGTTCACCATGGCTTAAGCTAACCCCAAATGATCCATGAGTCGACCACCGTTTTTTTGGTGCCTCGAACGCAAGCAGGGCCATAGCCACAATAGGGCCACCAAAGCCCTCCCTGATCTGCTGTGGCCATAACATCAACGAACATCAATGTGGGAAACCTCAGAGTTATGGCCCAACTAACAGTTATGTTATAAAGGTATAAATGGAATAAAATAACTCCTAGAACTAAGGTTATATTTATAGCTGTTTTGGGCCATAACTGCATGGTTTCCCGTTCACAAAATGATCTCCAAAAGGTGGCTTTTCCACATCATTGTTAGTTTACAGGAGGGTAACTTGCAGTTGGGTTTGCCTGAAGATTTTGGAAGATACACTGGAGTTTGATGCTTCTTCATCATGTTCCTTACTTGAATGGCTGAATCATAGCTTTTTTGACAAACCTGTTGATGTCGGAATTTTACGTCGTCACCGAAGCTGGGGTATGTCCTACACATTGGAACCTGAAACATCTACTTACCGGAGATGACAAATAAGATATTGCTGATTTGGGGATACCATTCATTTGAGGCTAGGGTGATTTGCAGGAGAATTGCATCTTGCTAGCATGGTATCGAGATCACACATTGCATGGGGCCTATGTTACATTCCAGATTCAGTGGTAAACCCAATATATAATCTTTAGCCATCCCATTCACAAACTATTTGGGGTCATGTTACATCCCAAAAAGTGGTATACCCAACAATTTACAATAAACTTCTACAGCAAAATGGTTTATTTAAGTTGTCCTGGGTATTACTCCAATCGACACCTCCACAAGTCTCCACTTCATGGAAAATAATTAAAACAAACTCAAGTCTGACCTCAGAAGGATATGCTCATTGTCCAAGTTCGAGATTTTTAGGACATTGATACGATAGATCAGTGAACTAGTCAAATGGTTCTTGTTCAAACCTTTGTCAACGTAATGGAGAGTCTCTACCCCGCTAGTAAACATATCAAAGCAAGCTACACCAACATCACTTGTATTCCATTAAAGCTTATGTTTCGCAGCATACAAAAGTAATCGTAAAAATACGAATAAACGCCAATTCGTTCAACACCTATTTACCACGGTGTGCCCAACATGAGTACAAGGTGGTGCCCCCCAGCTCTGCTTGTCTTTTTTTATGTTCACCCAGTCAACTATACGTGTATGTATATATACGTATGTATATATGCACGATTAATTATATATGATCATATATGATGTATATATGTAACATATGTAAATACACTCGCCAGAAACCCAACAGCTAGCCTAATTATTAACCAAGTTAACTGAGCTAAATCAAATACACCCTCCCAAATTTAAGTGTTGGCTCAATTCCTAGGTCCTTTCATATTTGATAGCTAAATAGTTAAATTCCAATGTACATGTAAATTGAGCCATTAAAAATACCCCTATCCCATCTCATTGTACTAGTTGGATCTAGTTGGTAGGTTTCCCTACTATAGGTTATCATAAGTTATCATAATCCTCAGATTCCTCAGTAAATTAGGTAGTATAAGATAATATAAGTCCCTAGAGTAACCAGCCTTTTTAAATGGCTCAATTGCACAGTGTTGTCTCATTGCTCCGCCAAGGTACGTTGTTGGTGCCTGGAACTGATGGTGGGCACAGGAGCGTGCTGCCTGACTTTCGCAAAGTTTTCTGGGGATTCATGAGGGTCTCCACCATACATCCAAGTATAAACGGTCAGGGATTGATGACGATATATGTATATATATATATATATGTGTATATATGTGTATATATATAACAAGTTAACATAGCTTAAAAGCCCCAAATACCAGTTATAAATGGGTATAAACGGATATTGGATTATCATTCCATACATGGTGTTATGGTTGACTTACAACTGGGCCATCAATCCATAGGATGGTATAAAGGTTTTGACCCATTAGCATATGAGTCAAGCTTCAACGCATCCTAAACTTGAATTTCCAAGGGATTGATGCATAGTGAGAAAGTAAACATTTAAAAATCCCAAAGATTTTTTTCTGCCAAACTTAGATGAAGCATCCTAAGGGGCATATTAATAATTTGTGCAACACTGCTGTAGCGGCAAGTCAACCAAACTCCTGTGGTTTAAAGCAGACACAACCAATGGCCAAACAACTTGTCTGTGGCCTCAAATCCAGCCGGCGTCATGGTTCAAGTTTGTGTCCAAACATGGTGGTTGAACCCTTTTGCATCACCGGACTTTCCCAAATTGAATTGTCAAGACCAATCAATCCGCAGTTTCTTGTGTTATTTGAATATTTGTTGATTGCAGTATTCTCCCGGCATATGACAACATCATCTCTTCGTGCTGAGACACATGAACCCGTCACATTCAGGCCAGCATCACACGTGGGTGTGCAGTTCCTAGGGCAACACGGAAAATCCCTCGGCCCCCGGCTTTCACCATTTAAGCCTCTAAGGCTGTGAGTATGGGTCCACTGGGTTCATAAGCCTGGATAAATCACCATGTTTCTTGGTTGCAGCTCAAGAATCCCCCTAAAATTGTAGGTATTTATGTAATTTTGACCCATGCCAAGAAGAAACATCAGTTCATTCACTCCTAAGCAGCTCCCTCGGGCAACAAACATCTGGAGTCTAGCATTCTCTCTTCCCGTTTTGTGTCCAACAAAAAGCTTGCAAATCTCAAGGTTTGCAACTCCAATAACCAGGGCTTGTGGTAGATATATCTATAGTCTATAGTTCATGGAGATGTCCATGTCTCTTTTCAAAAGAATAGACCAACTTATTTCTGAGGGGGGTGCCTTGTATATATATATATATATATCAGATATCATATATATATACATATTCTTGTGTTTCTCAAGTCATTGGTGCTACCCCATTTCCACCAGTCAGATGTCCCCTTCTGCCAAGGCTCTCCCCTGGTTGAAGCTCTGTCACTGCAACACCCTGTCGCCGTGAATGGCGAGGGGCAACCCGAATTCTTCTGGCTGCATTATATAGTGGCTACTTAAAAAATGAGGCACATCATGAATGTCAAGGGTGCATATATGTCATAATTCATACATATATATATATGTCTGTATGTATAATTATATATTATATAATTATATATATATATATATGTCATATGACTGTATACTGTAGCTCTACTTAACTCTATCTATAATTACTCATATACAGTACATTCATCCTGACTTCTCTGGTTGAAAGCTATTTATTGTGCCTGCCAGCTAGTTACCTGGCAAACATCGTTGGCCTTAATGGAATCATGGTCTTCCATCCCATGATGGAAATCCTTGCCGTTGGCATTTTAATCCGTATGGGGTCATTCCCGATTCTTTAATTAGCATCGGAAAATAAACCATGTCTTAATGATAGTTGGTTATATATGGTTATATACGTATCCCACTATATTTTTCCATCGGCATTAATGAGACCCTAGAAATATCTCCCAGATCTCCCATCTGTCGCCAGACGTCAGCCCCTGGCCGTCGCATTGATGCAAGATCCACCCGTCACGGTTGGAATGACGCACTTGGGAGGATCATTGGGCCAGCACCACGCCGCGCGCACCTCAGGCTGCCGTGATTTTTCTGGTAATTTTTGTTGCTGATGCCTGGAAAGATTAGAGAATCATTGCTCATCCTTGCATTTGAGGGTCAATATAGCATCAGCTGCTGCGCCATAACATCCTCTACCACTGGCTCTGAGCTGCAGTTCATAAGTGTTGATGAGAAGTGCTTGCGTTACAACCGTAGCGCTTTTAGCCACAAAATTTCGGATTAAACAAGGCAAAGCACACAATGAGGTAGTGCTGGATAGCCAGTAGATAAAATAAGTATCATCAGTCAGGATGTCTCAGCTTGGCTCCACCCACTTTAGCTGGATGTCAAGCCAAAAAAAACACATCACCAAAGGATTTTCTCCAACTTTGAGGGATGATCCAACAGAATCACCCCCTGAGGCGCCCTGATCGATTCAGATTCCAAGGGCGTTTCGTTTCGATATCTCCGGTGATACGTATCATAGGCCGAGTTAACTCGCCATTTTTGGTCACTAAATACATCTAAATACATACTATTCTTAAGTGTGGCTGATGTTATAGTTAACAGAACATGATAGCTATGTGTCAGTCTTTTGGTTTCCGTATCCAAACTGAACAAAGAAGGATGTTCCAAGGAAAATATCTACGCCGTTTGGTGCAGCAACGAGCAGCAACCACTTATCTTACGTAACCATTTTCCCATCAAATTCCACCATTTATATCTTTTATTTTTGCCATTGCCACGTTTGATTATACCGGAGGGTAACTCATAATATAATATATATATAATTAATTAAATTCCAAGATGTTCCAAGACCTCTCCATGCCTACAGCCATCTACAAACATCTACTGAACCAAGTCACCCTAAGATGGGGCAACACCCAGGGGACCAGCTGAAATAGCGTGGCGCCCAAGATGGCCGTCAGCGGAGCACCGGACACGCCCATGGCGTTTCTTTGACGCACGTGTCGAAGACGACTCCACGGGTTGAGCCAACAGCTGCCGACGAACTCCTGAGGCACCTTGGAACAACTATAGACACTATGCCGCCACTGAAATGGAACCCATCCAATTACGTCACCAACGGTAGCCGGGGGCGATGGTGTCACAATTGTCGCACCACGTCCGATCTCCTGGGAAATAAGATCATAGATGATCATAGATGTAGGAAAAAAAAACAGTACCAATTTACATACAATTGGAAGAACATGAAAGTGGGAATTGGAATTTTCCCCAATTCAAATATAACAATAATCCGATCATGCCATACGTTTGGAGGGTCTCGCCCCAATAAGGAGCAGAGCCTGGCAAAAAAAAACAGCAATGACGTGTTCAAGAAGAGCATGTGCACTGCTCCACCCATCTGGATTAATTAATGCATGATCAATCTCAAAAAGGTTTGGAAGTTTAGGGTCTCTATAGATTTTGGTTCATGGCACATGTTGGATACCCTGCAACATTACTCTTTTGGGGCCAGTTCGGTCTTTTTTAAGCCCATTACCATCTGATTGTTTTACATAGCTATGGACAATTGCTCATTTATAGATGGTTCATATTTTTTGTACTGCCTTATTAGGAATGATTATAACAGTATACATATATATATATATATTAAACAAATATGTCCCTTAGCTATGTCAAATTACCACAGGCTACCAGGCTTCCTTTGGGACACCCAACTGCTTCACCCAACATGGACGCCATGCGTCGAGCGGCGGCCTCCAGGGGTGGTGTCTGGTTCATGGACCCCCAAGAAACAAATGTGTTTTTTCTGGGAAACCCAATGCCATAAACCTGCCAAAGTTTAGGTTAATGGTTATGAATGGTTGTAAAAAAAAAACATATTGGAAATAACCATGATGATATTGGAAATGGTTATGGAATGGTTATAAATGATTACCTATGATGATTTTGGAAATGGATGAGATGGCAAAGGTGAAGCCACAGACAATCTCACCGCATAGGTCCCAGAACTCGGTGGCTGACTTAGGAGACATTTGTTTCCTATGATGGATAATGTACTATGATGGATATACTATGAGAATCAAGTGATATACCCATGATATACCCACTTTTACCCATGATATACTATGATGATGTACTGTGAATCGGAATGACAAGTCCACATGCAGGTTCGGATTGACAGAATGTACCACGGCCTAAGATTGTGATGCAGTGCATCTTTTCAGGGTGTGAGAGTGGTTGCCGCAAGCATGAGTCCATGTTCAAGAAGTATCACTAAATCGGAATCCGAATTTCGTTATGCCCTCTGTAGGTACTTATAGTCTATAGTCACAAAATCAAATGATTTTGATCAGTGGAATTCCCAGCGACCGTCGTCAAGGCGTCAAGGCTGGCAGCTGGATGGATTGATCTCGTCACCGTCGATGACCACAAATCGTCACCGTTGATTCCAACAAGTTTCATAGTATGAACAGACAAGGTATGCCAGTTGTTTGATGTTTCTTGATGTTGTTTTTTTTTGTGTATACATTTGAATTATTCTAATTCACCATTGAACACATGACTCATGCTTAGTTGAGAACCAACGGACATGATAATGAAATACAATGAACATGATCTCAGATCTCTACATGACATATCATTATATCATTGTCACCTTTCATTTGATGCAAACAATCTGCCCAAACAACGTCCACAGACATCATATCATCATAATGGTACAAATCAAACATCCCATCACCTTCCAATTCTCATATCAACAGCCAGACGGCCCACTGGATGGGATGGGTTTCAAATCACCAAATAGTTTTGCCTCAAACATTTGGGGGATTTCCAAGTAATGGCCACAAATTTTAAATTTGGAATATGAGGTCTTATCAGATGTGAGAAACCATGACCCCTTAAAATGGGAAAATATGGTACCTGTCGTAAACAAAATATTGGAATTCAAGAGTTTTACAGGTTTTAAACACCGCGTTAAATGGGAAAATGTAGTACCTGATGGCACTGATGGTATCTGTGGTAAACCAAACAATTTATATATATATATATAGTACAATGTACAATAGAAACTGAACACCAATGTCACCAGAGATGCGTTCAATATCGTTCTATAAACCATCCCGAAGTTGCAGGCTCATTGAGTTTACTGTATCACCTTTGGGACCATGGAACTCCACACCTGGGTAAAAATAAACAATCTCTTCTTGCCACGAGAAACCGTAAAAAACCAGACGGTCGGCCATCTATCATTAACTTGGTGATATACCTTATTATCCTGCATTATCCCACATTATCGCACATCCTACCATATTACCCCCACATTCCCATGAAATCCCCAGGGCAAACTGTTAAACCCACGGCTGTCCCACCCTTGCAGCCATCCGGCGCGGCTCTGTCACCACGATGCCTGAGAACATCACCGGAGGAAATGCCACAGGGAGAAGCTCCCAGCTACAAGTGAAGTTAGTTGACTCTTAACTCTTAATTCTTACCCTCTCTCTATCTCTCTATCTCTCTATCGCTCTATCTCTCCCAACACCCCAGAACCCAAGGGCAGAGAACAAGGGTCTTTGCATGTGGTAAAATAAACCATTACCCCCCTTCCCCCCCCGCTGGTGGCTATGAGTAATTATAGTGAGCCCCAGGAAACATAGAGTAATTCATCCCCAGTGGTAACCCCAAAGCCATAAACCATCCCAAAATAGATCACCATATTTACGAGTGGGATTTCAACCATCCCCAAATGGTAGGTTTATGGCAAGTTTGCCCAATTATGCCAGCAATAGCTCCATGATTGTTCCACTATAGTTACTATGGTTATATATCCCATTCACTATAATGTTTTATAAAAACCCGTCAATATCCCATTTATATAACATAGGATTGAATATCCTACAATATACCATGTTATTTTGCAAATGGTACCATACAATATTCAATATCCCAGTGGGGATTACTGGACCTCTAGTTTTGGACATTCCCGTGTCTGAGACTTGGCAATCGCCCACCTCCTGGTATATCGTCAAGCAAAGCCAATGGCACAGCCTGACGTTTTTTTTTGTGGGGTGGGGTGCTGTGTATATCATGACTAAACCTGATATCAATGTTTAAAAACTTGTGTTGGATGAGTTTCTAACTGTGTATATGTACATGATATATCTGTGGAACTCATGTCAACAAATGGTCCAATTTACATTATATAGATCATTTCAATTGTCGTGTTCAAATATAATATAGATATATAGCTCAATCAACAACAATAGAATGGTTTAAAACATATCAACTTCCTAGACTCACTATGGAACTCATCCAATAATATAATGGCTTTGTTATAAGTGTGGAACATCATCTTCCAAGCCCCATGAATTTGGGGTTCCCAAACCATGTCAATTATAAAATATATTCCGGACATATTCCTACTAAGGGGTTATAAAGACTCCCCAATAAACCAGTTCGTATTACGCCCAACAAACTAACCCATCAATTCCATTCACACTTATTTATCAACTAGTGTTATTGATGATTAGAATAGTATGTAAAACTAGTCAACTAGTTCTTATTTATCAACTGATCAATAGCCCATCAATTTTCGTATATCCCTATGTTATTGATGGTTATTGATGGTTAAAACTAGTCATAACCCCTAGAGAAAATGGACAAATCCCGCCAGCACATCGACGGCTCCAAAGGCCAAAGGGCCGTGGTTTTTCCTGCACCCGGCGGTGCAACCTGAGTGACCGAGGCACAGGTGGTCTATACTGATCCTTCTACAACTGTGCTGTCAATTAATTAAGAAACGTATATTAGACATTGTTAGACATATCATATATTCATATTGTATTGACACATTATATGTATGTATGTATGTATGTATGTATGTATGTATGTATGTATGTATGTATATGTATATGCACATGCATATTATAGTGAAACAAACATATACACACAACATATATATATATATATATATTATGTATTATATCATAATATATATATATATACCTACAATATAAATATATACAATACATATATATATATAATTATATATGATTATATATGCATGTTGCCATGAATTGATCATTAACTGGGATGCAAGTCCCTGAACATCCAAGTATGGTATCCAACGACCAATATCCTTGTTCTAGCTGGTGTTTTTTTTTTTTGCGGGTATGTTTTGATTTGTGAGTTCTAGCAGCTAAGATACATGGGGCCAATGTACCTTCAAAGTTGGTCATACACTATCCTTGTTGTAAATCACACCACCCAATTCGGGGCCATTGGGGTCATGTCATATCATATCCGTTTGGGGGTGCCAAAAAATATGAGGACCATCCAGTGGACCAACTGGTTCAAGGAGTTTGGCTATTGAACTTCAACGCAGCTGCACTGGAATCATGTTTTTTTTTTGGTGGTTTCAAACAGCATGCAGAAGACCTGTGACTTAGGCTTGTTTCCCTCATGGGTGCATGAACAACTTAACCCAGTGCCAACCACCCCATCCTTCAACATTGTAAGCAGCAAACAGAATCCCAGAACAAAACACATACAAAACTAACAAACCCTATCCATCCAACTGGTTCCGGAGAAAGTGCTTCACCCCGCAAAACCATATTCCACTCGTAGACTGATTCCGAAAGTTACGATGCATTGTGTTGATGGAAGAAAATCATTCACCTTCCTCATCTCGAAACAAGAAACTAATTGCATTGGTGTGGTTAATACAATTGATAATATGATAAAAGCCCTGCTTTTCTGATGTTTCCTGTATTATTCCTGGTGTTTTTCCCTTTAACCAATCCAATGATTGGCCTACCAGGTACCCGCCGTATGGGAACAAAGGACGGCCCCGTCTGTTGCTCTTTTTTCTGTCACGCAGCTGCCCAACGTTCGCTTCGAACGGGTCGACGTTTCAAATTGTTGGGGTAAATAGAACTATAATTGTAGTGTATATATATATATATA
>Ga0126342_10008348_pt1 | contig 18547 bp, 17 predicted proteins | sample Cyp1metagenome_FD_92528 | JGI IMG/M metagenome (GOLD analysis project Ga0126342, IMG submission 92528) | Coral microbial communities from Lord Howe Island, Old Settlement Bay, Australia - Cyphastrea 1 metagenome | ecosystem: Host-associated > Invertebrates > Cnidaria > Coral ...
AATGCCAGAAGGTATGCCAGATAAAGTGCCAGAATGTTTGCCAGATAGAACGCCAGAAGATTTACCAGATAGAATGCCAGATAGAATGTCAGAAGATATGCCAGAAGATATGCCAGAACATATGCCAGAACATATGCCAGAAGATATGCCAGAAGATATGCCAGGTAGAATGCCAGAAGATATGCCAGGTAGAATGCCAGAAGATTTGCCAGTAACAAAATGTATAAATGTCATGGTGGGGATCACACGAAGTAAAGCATTTTTTTGTGAAATCATACGAATACATACATACAGATATATACATACAAATACATCGAATATAGGATTAGACGGTTGAAGTTACTATGTGCATATATGTATAATTGTGTATATATGTTTGTATATATATATATATATGTATTTTGTATTTGCATTACCTATATATAGGATGCCCAATACGGGTTGTGTAGCGTCATGTGGCCTAACAGGTCAAGATAAAAACACGTCTAAAGTGGGTCCTACCTGGTTAAGCTGGGGATTATGAACTAACCAATATTTTTGGGAAACCTATCATCCAACTAGTTTACATAATGAGATGTGATACGAGCGCATATGGTGTATTGTCTCAAGAAAAATTGAGATGCGTATCTTGATGAAACAATTGCTACAAGTACTGATACGATATCCATAGTAAAGTATATATATTGAAGAAAAATGACAGCATATGAGTCAGTGTGTGTCACACCCCAGTCATGTCTTCCTCATGAGGTTCACGACTACCCAGAACTGAGGGTACACTGCGAGTTGAGTGGAATGGTAATCTGTTTGGTAAGAACATGTGTTTGCTTTGGTTGGTCTGTACATCTGGGAATTGATTGAAACCACTTTTTTTGGGACACCCTGTATTTGATGGCAAGGACCATGAGGCTAAAGATTTCCATTCGAGGAGTCAATGCTCAATTGCTCCATGCAGCTGTCAATGCCACTTAAATGTCGTTTACAAGTCTAAGCTGGCCATTTTGCCTGAATTTCATGGGAACAATACAGTTCATCTGAAGTTCATCTCCAAAACAAATCCTGATAAATCGGCGGTAAACCTTCTACTTAATCCTTTGTCAGTTTATGGGGATTTACCAAAACCAATTGTAAAAAACTGCGAACATTGGCTAGCGTAGCGAGGAACATGTTCGAGACCTACTTTGTGTTGAAGGAGGCCGTTTGGGCTGAGCAGACGGGATTTTTGGTGGTTCATTGGGTTTTCATAAAACATGGCTTTGAAGACTGTTTAAGATCGTTTAAGTTTAACCACCGGAAACGGGACGTCTCTCTCTCTCTCTATGTATGTATATATCATAGATTATCATAGTATATACATACGTATATTCTATTTGTAATATACATGTATGTACATATATGTATACATTTAGATAATATGTATAGGGTTCAATAAGCACCAAACATGTGGTATTGACCCAGAGAAATGAGTATGCTGAGTATGCAGCCCACAAAGGATGGCTTTTCTGAGTTGGTTGTGGAGATAGACCAATTGGTTTCACTGGTTTCAGTTGGGGATGGCCTTTGGTGAACATTATCCCATTCAGTAGTACTGTGGCAGTGTTTCATCTTCAGTTTGCTGCCTGGGTCATTTAGTTCTTTGAGAAAGAACTTGGGCAAGCCAAACACTGGAACAATCTGACATGTCCCACGCCAGATTCGGGAACATTCCTTTCCTCAATCTTGACACCAAAGTGACCACGCGTTTTTTTTGGGACCTCCAAGTGTTAGACTTATTCAAATGGTTTACCTCATGATGGCCATTTAATTTGACACTTATCTTCCAAGAATTTCACAGGGTTTCAGAATAGTAGTATCTGACTTCTCAAAGTCACGTGCCCCAACATATGGTTTCTTAATCTGCCTTCAACAATCAATTTTCGCGGTGTTTTGCACCAATTTTTATCGCCCGCCCGTAGCACGCGAATCTTCGGCTCATTTCACTTCCTGCCTTTTGCGTGCGAAGTTTGCACTGCAATGTGGAGCTCCTTGGCTCATCAGCCTCAATGGCTCCATAGGGTTCAAGATCCAGAGTTCTTCTGAATTTCTTGAAACTCAAGCTGCAGCCCCAAGTGACCAATAGTAAAAGGAACTATATCAAGTTTGTTTCCAGTGAAAGTCCAGGGTGAAAATCTATGAAGATCTGTGATTCTGACTTGGGACATGTGGGATACCCATGGATACCCCAAAATTCCAACTTTTGACTGGCAAAACAATTTGCCAGCCCATACTTTGGACAAAGCACATTTTGTTAAAAGCCCCATTTTTCAATTTCAGAGATGTGTTTATTGGGCAACTTTATTAAGTTGAACTTTTTTTTGTGCAAATCATGTTGTTGACATGGCCCCAATCTGAAGAAATTACCCAACTTTGTCCCATCTTTACTAAAACATACTAAAACAAAGTTCCCATAGTGAAGAGATTTAACAAGAACTTTCTACGCACTTTTCCCCAACATCTCTGGATTATCTCGTTCTGCCCAGGTCTTAGCCTTGTCGCTTTGTTCTCGGCCGGGAAAGCTCAGTGGGTCACTGGTTGGGTCATTCTTGGGGTCTGAAATTATCAGTGGGTCACAGTTATTGCATTTTGGAGTGACAGATCGTAAATCTCTCTTTTTGATTCGTTTTGTGCACGGATGGTCCTTGTTGGATTTTTTTGGCAGTTCCCCACTCTGCAAATGTACCTACAGATCCTACAGCCCCGTACGGACAACGATGGAAACACCACGACTTAGCTCTGAGGTGGGAGTTGCCAATGGGCAAGGTGTCACCGAGTTAAAGGCCAGCGCCGCTGAACTGGGTTGGAAAAAATCTCCGGCGACCTCGCGACCTTTTAAGCAACCCAGTCCTGGGCAGAGCGTTTTTTTAGAGGTAGACATTTTTTCGATAAAACACACAACTGTGGGGAATATCTCCATGTAGATCATCAAACCATCCATGGTCCTTGTAAGTTCGTGTATATATGAATTATTTATATCAAATATAATATATACATATAATTATATATATATATATAATATATATATAATATAATATAATATATAATTATATATATATATATATATTATATGTATACATGTATCTATACCACATATACCAACATCTAGCCCCCGAAAAGAATCCCATTCAGCGCTATCCCGGTAGAATCGCTGAAAGATTTCTGGCAGGCCCATATCCAATCACTACGAAACCAGATCATTGAGCAGCGCGAATTGATCAAGGCCTCCGATGGGCAGAACTGGGATCACCGAGGATGGGGAATCAGCAGATTCGATGTGACACCGAGGAATTGTCAAGCGCAAACGATCCATTTTTCAGGCTTCAAACGGGTGGATTTTGAGCATTTTGAGCTGGAAATGGAGGACTCATCCAGGTCACATCACCGACATCACCGATCAGGATTTCTGGAGATGCTGAAAACTGTGATGGCTGCCAAAATATCCAAGGAATTGATGAACTCTAACCTGGAGGAAATCCACATATATATATATACACATGCATATGTATATATATATATAGATGGATGGATAGATAGATAGATAGATAGAAAGATAGATGATTGATTGATTGATTGATTGATTGATTGATTGATTGATTGGTTGATAGATAGATAGATAGTTAGATAGATAGATGGATAGATGGATAGATGGATAGATGGATGGATGGATCGATGGATCGATGGATCGATGGATGGATCGATGGATCGATGGATCGATGGATGGATGGATGGATGGATGGATAGATAGATAGATAGATAGTTAGATAGATAGATAGATGTTGGAGTCAGTTCTTGAGACCCTGGGACACCCCTGGTTTCCATTTGTTTTGCTCTGATCCCTTCAACCCCGAATGATTGCCGGCTGAGATTCCAGGTGCAAGAGGATCGCTTGGTTGAAGCCGAAACCGCCGAAGCACGACGGTGCCGTGGTTAAACCATCCTGAAATCGGAGCGATCTTTGATGCGCTTAGTTCACCGTTTATTGATAGAATTGATATAAATTAGTATTTTCCATGGTATTTTCCACAAATAGTATTTCCATGTATATCGTATATCATATAACACAATCCATTGAGATTGATCTAATAGCTGCATCAACGCTGGAAACATCAGTGGGTTACATCAGTTCCCAAAAGAAATTCAGTTGCAGTATCAAACAAGGGCTTATTTGCTATAAAGAAAAAGTCCTGGCCCATCGCCTACTTCAATCTTAGTTGCTTGATGTGACAGCACTGTTTGAATGATCTCCCAGATTTCTGAGTATTCAGGGATTGACAGCGTCCAGCGGCTTCGATGAAGCCACACATCATCCAATTATTTAGAACATCATTTGCGAAACTGCAAAAATAGGTGGTTTGTGCGGGCTGAAACCCTCACTTTAATAAGACGGGGAAGTTTATTTTCCTGATTAAAGTTGTTGGTAAAAGTAGCCAGGTTGTAACTTGTTCCCAAAAATAAAGTTAATTTCCGCATAGTTCCACTATTCCTGATTGATTCCCATAGATCTATTCCCCTTCAAACGTTATTCAGCATGGTATAACCTGAAATGATTCGTACCTATAACACTACTGTACACTATATAATAATGATAAGATAAAAGAGTAGACAGGTAGTACCATAGATCTACTCCCCCCTCAGATGATTATTCTGGAAACCAGGAAAATCATAGTTAATACCATAGATTCTTCTGAACGCCTACCTTCCCCACGTGGGTGGTAGGACCTGACACCCGAGCACGGGGCATCAAGCCAGTATACCATAGATTCACAGAAACCATAGTATAACCAACCTCCAGAAGTAGTGCCGTAGATCATATAAAAATCCGAAAGACCAGCAGACAGGCAGACAGCGGAGGATGTTTGTGCACCTTAGGTTGCAGCTCAACTCCTATGTGACAGTGGCCGATGCCAACGTTGAGGCCGGCCACCTAGCTGGCTACATGGAAAGTGAGCATTCAGGATTTCCCAAGGAACATATGTTCTGAAACGGTGGATTATGGCAACTGGATGTGATATCTAAGGAATCTGTTTCATATATTCTGTTATTGCTTAAATGCTGTTTTATTAGGGGAGATCGGGACGAATTTCATGGGGAATTGGGGAATCTTGACCATCCCAAACAAGGGATGAATGGTTGGTTCATAGCTTGATGATGAGCCATGGATGGAGCATGTGACAGCGTCACACTCCCACGGCATATCGGCATATTAATGCCTGAGTGACATCTGGGGAATTGTGGTAATCTCCAAATTGGTCTTCAAGAAAATTGGTCGATGAATTCGAAGACCCCTCCATGCAGGTTTTCCACCAGAAAAGCCATAACAAACCACTGGATTTATAAAGATAAGATACCCTACTATTCAGCCAAATGGTGATGGGTCAATAAGTTCAGACCGAAAGAACCACATTTGTTCGTTTTAAATCCATTTGCTACCCAGACTTTTGATACCCAGAGTCATGGCACCTAGTTTCCTGTTGGGTCAACACACGAATCCTAGCTGGTTTCTACAATAAGTCGAATTAGCCCAGATACACATGGGATAAAAACATCGCGGACTTCTGATCACCAGGGTTAAAAGTTAGCAGTTTTTTTTTTTAAAGTGGATACAAGTGGATAATAGCTGTAGTTGTCGGGGTTATATCCCAACTTATGGGGGTTTGGTATGGTTTAGTTCACCATGGCTATCATGATTGTTTGCAAAACAACAATAAAATTTCATCCAATTTCAATATTCATAGGTAGTATAAACATGTATAAACCAGTCCCAAATGGGTGATTTATGGCATTGTTTGCAGTTCCCCGCTACAAACAGCAGTTCCGATTGAATCGTGCCAGTTCGGCAAGCTGGACACTGCCAGCCTGGGTGGAGCCGCTTGGATGCCGACCATCGAAGTTGTGGATGAAAAAGTTGGGACCACCATCACAACCACCCTCAAAAATGGTGTGTTTAATGGGAAATTCATGGAAATTCATCTAGAAATGCCTAGAAATGCAGGATTCAATGGGACACCCCCTGATAAAATTAGTTGATCGTCAGATGCTCGAGCTCTCTTGTGCGTACGGAATTTAAGGCAGATGGGATTTCACGCAATGGGCGGTTTTTATGGGTGAGTTTTTCGAGCCATTTCTAGCGACATCAATGGAAGAGGACAGAAGATACCCTCTGGTAATGACTAACATAGCTATTGAACATGGCCATTTATAGTGGATTTTCCCATTGAACATGGTGATTTTCCATAGTTATGTTAGTTTACCAGAGGGTACTCTCCAGATCATAGATGTCCTTTTCCTGTTGGTTGGTTGACTAATAGAGGGGTTTGGAGAAACCCCTTTAACAACAGGTAAATGATGATAGATGGTATACCAAACCGGCCCCTCTATTTTTAGCAAACGGACATTATTGATCCAGATAAGACTTGATGAAGCACATTTTTTGCAATATATAATATAATTGTGCAAGACTGCTAAGCTAAGATATGAGAAAGCGCAGAGGCTTAGAACGTCTATTTTCTCCGCAGGGACCACTGGGGTGTCCCAATATGTCTGAGTTTTTTGGTGGGAAGGGGACGGGATTAGAAGTACGTAATATACGTTTATCTGGAGTATGCTCATCATAAGTATATATATTATATACATATGTGAGTGTTGTTGTACCATACTATAGCCACCCCCAAATAGATTGAACAGTAACTTCCTACGAAAATCGTGATGATTTATGTACTTGATGTGGTCAGGCCTTGGACTCTTTTTGGCTTTGCCTTTGTGGTAGCCTGGTGATGTTCATGCCCCTTGGCACCAGGATGAAACCTGGAAAGGTGCTGTGGAAGTAACTGCCCTGCAAAACATGCATTTTCTTAGGTAAAAACGATGGAAACCAACAGATATACATCTTTCTGGGGATGTTTTGAAAAAGTTCACATGGCAAACCCGATGCGACATAATAAACAATGCCCAATGACTTACCAGTTACCAGAAATCGGTGGGACAAACCATGCTGGCACGTCTATGGCATTGGGTTTGCTGCAATGAACCATCCACAATTGAGCAGGATGCATTTTGATGATGGTCAAGTCAACTCCCAATTTTTGAAGGTAAAAGCAGATTGTTTATTAGTTCCACTTTTGGTGATTAAATCCACCATTCTGATTGTTCGTTAAACCACCATGTGTGATAGACAACATGTATTCTTGACGGTGGAAGCCGCATCTTTGATTGTTTAGCCACACTTTGAAATTCAATGTTTAAAGTTTAAAGCAGTATTTTCCCTAATTAAATTCTTGGTGATTGAATCTCCATCCTCGATGATTAAATTCCCAAAACTGATGATGAAGTCTCCATTCTTGATGGTTACATCCGCATTTTTGATTGTCAACTCCCATGTTTGACAGCTGTTAAGCTCCTAACTCCCCAGTTTTGCTTCAATTCTCCTATACATAATGGAACACTATAATATACATATCAACTATTTCATATACATATGAATAATCAACTATTATACTATAATATAGTTTTTGGTATTAATACCATATCCCTATACTAATCTGGAACACCCCCTATGGTCCCAAGGTGTTTTCATCCCCGGCGACGCTGGCACGCTAGGCACGCTGGCTTTGCCATGTTGGAGACTGGAAGCTGCCGCGCCAAGAACGCCTCCAACGTGCTGATGAAGAACTTGGCCGCTCATTTTAGAGGAAGACATGGTGATATGATAACCAGAGGATTTACCCTCTGGTAATGACTAACATAGCTATTGAAAATGGCTATTTATAGTGGATTTACCCATTAAAAATGGTGATTTTCCATAGCTATGTTAGTCATTACCAGAGGGTATATGATAACCAGAGGATTTGAGAGGGTGAATATGGATGAATGACTCAAAATTGGGATTGAAGATTTGTTCGATTTGTTGAGCCTAACAGTGATTTGGCGATTTTCGCCATGGAATCTTCAGTCTTTCACGCCGATTAATAGCTGGTGGATTCTAGGGAACCCATGAATTGGGACAGATCCACATGGGCAGTTTCCAACCCATTTAAGTGGCCAAGGATACTCCACAGGTTGGGTACAAAATGGATCAAACCCTACCTACCTACAGTGCTGGGACTGGCCAATCTTGGGTCCCTTAGAGGATCATCCCACTGTCTTCCAGCGGATTTTTTTCCCAGGTACCAGGTGACCTGGCGGTGAGTGTTTGTGTGTTGGGACGCACCATGGGAACCATGAAACAAGCACTTCAAGATGGGATTAGAATGGATTAGACACATATATATATATAACTATATATATATACACATGCACTGTATACATGACATATGCATGTAGAGACTGTAGATATGTATGTATATATATATATATAGCAAACAAATGAGAAGCTGAAAAGACTGTCTTGCTTTTGGACCAATAATCATCCGCAATTTCTCCATCATCCGTATTTTGTTTGGTTGAATCAAAATTGATCTTGGATCCACAGTTTTCCATGGTCTTCCATAGTTTTCCATAGTTTGATCCATGTTGATCCCCCTTGTGCTGCCTCGTGCTAGGTGAACGTGTGCGTGGGAACCATCGGCTGGTGGCTCCTGGGTTGGGGGATCGCCTATGGCAGCAAAAATGGAACCGATTTCTTCGGTACCTCGGTTGGGAGGGTGCCATGTCACATCATGTCACCCCAACTGGTGCTATGGTTTTTGATCTTTGAAACCTGTCATTTTTTCTTTTAAATCATCAAAAACTAATAGACACATATAGAAACTAGCTACCTATAATCATCAAGCTACCTACAATAGCCTATGATCATCAACCCAGCGACCTTTGGAAGACTAGCTCATGGCTCCCAGGTACCGATGGCTTTGTCGGACAGCACTTCTACACCCGCGATGCCTCAGGCCGGCCGTTGCAAACAACTGGTTTTATGGCTATGTTAAGAGTCAAGAGGGACTTTTTTTTGCCAAAAACCATGATATTCTCATGGTTTCTTGAAACCATTTCCATCTTTTTCCATGGCATTTTTTGTTCAAGGTTCTGAACCAACATTTCTGGACACTTTGTTGGGGACTCGGGGACTCGCTGTTTCAAGCCTGTGGTACATTTATGACCATCCCCCTGTGTTTGAGGGCGAGGGCGAGGACTGATGCCCCATCAGAACCCCCGTGGATCTTAGATCATTCATTTCAATCCACCAGCCAGGGTATAGTTCATACTGACCATCCCTCTTGGGAAACTACATCCATTTCAATCCACCAGCCCACCAGCCAGGGTATAGTCGGTAGAGTTCATACTGACCCCTAAATGATAATCATCATTACCTCCAAATGATATCAAATGATAAGATAAGTGATCACCCCCAAGTTCATGTTGTGTAACCAGGGAATGGGCGGAAGTTGTTATTGGGAAACCCAATGGATGGAAACCAGCAAGAAAATTTCGATGGTAAGAGTGGATCCATCTCCCAATTCCACTGGGACATTTATGATCATTGATATCATTAGATATCAAGAGAACCGAAAGATGGAAATCCGAAATTTCTTGGGGTCAGGAAGTCAAAGGGTTTCCATTGCCTTTCCATCCCTTTTGGATCTTGATTCCAGTTGCTGTGTGGTGAAAAACTATGGCTGCAGCATGCTGCAGCTATAACTATAACTCAGGCATTATTTCGATGGACACCATGGACAATTCCCCCGAAGATACATACGTATAGCTTATGCACCAGTTTCGATTCCATTTCAAACTACAACGGAAAGTGGATGAACGCAGTATTATCTACCAATACACAATTTTCCCTTAAAATGTCTACTAGAGGGTATGTCCCATGTTCATTTCAAACCCAAGCATCAGACTGTCGGTTGTAATTGGTTTTATATCCCATTATATCACCATAAACATCGACTCATCGTCAAATCCTGTGAAATGTTCGCAGAAAGTCAACAAAAAATTCCATGATTCCATTCAATCTAGTATATACCAACTGTATAGGAAGTCCATAATCATATTATGTTCACTGTTCACTGCTTGAATCCTTATTGGCTAAGTTTGTCTATGATTAAACCACCATGGTTGCTGGTCAATGTCCCCAGAAAATAGTCCCATTCTGCATGTATTAGTATATATTATATTAATCACAATATTGGAGAATACTGTACCCATTGTATCCCCATGAAATCCTGTTATTGTGGGTTTATACTTTCATTCTCCTATTGTTCATTGCTTCACAATCATATATATATATATATGTATAAATATGGTTAAATATGTGTATATATATATATATACACAGATATTACATTATATACTTCCTCTATGAACCCAATCAGGTCCGATGAATTGCTGTTTGAACCCCCATTTCAGCTGATTAGTCCTCCATGTGTGATGGTTAATCCCCATGTTTGTTAGTTAATTCCCATGAACTTCCATAGAAATCACAATCTTTTCCCAGTCAAATCATATTATTCCCCATTATATCCCCATATAAATCCTCTTGAAATCAGCATTTTCCCCACTGAGTTCCTCCATTTTTCCCAGCGCCGTGAAGGAAACATCCAGCCGCTTGCCTCGTGCGACGACTCGGGCTGTCAGAGCACCTTGGCCTTGGGCAGGTACCAAAGTTGGGAACCTGGATGGTTTTTCCCATTTTCTCACTGCGGAAATTGGGTGAAGTTGGGTGATTTAAGTGCCAAAGATGAGGATTTAACTAAGGAAAAGTTGGGTGATGTAACTATAGGGGAAAGATGGTGATTTAACTAGGGAAAAGTTGGGTGATTTAACTATGGGATTTAACTAGAACATATTGTGATTTAACTAGGAAAGATGGTGATTTAAGTGCGAACGATGGTGATTTAACTGGGAAAGTTGGTGATTGATATGGGATTTATATTGGATATATTGGGACGTAATATTACTATGGTTTAACATTAATCAGGAAGCATGGTGATTTGCCAGGGAAACATGAGGATTTGACTATAAAAGATGATGATTCAACTAGAAAAGCTGGGTGATTTAAGTGGGCAAGATTGTGATCTAACTAGGGAAAGTTGGCGATTCAACGCGAAAAGATGGTGATTTAAGTAGGGACAAGTTGGGTGATTTAGGTGGGAAAGATGGTGATCTACTCTAAGTAGGAAAGATGGTGATTTATCTAGGGAGAAGTTGATGATTTACATACTATTCATGATTTACATGATACTTTCAATTTTACAGAGCGAACAGTTGCCAGCCAAGTGCTTATTGACTTAATTCGTGTAGACAAAGAGCTTGCATTGACTGAGCCAGGCCAGTGGATGCAACAGCTGGTTCTGTGAACCTTGAATTGGAAAGATGCAGCCAGCTGTTCAGTGGCTACCCAAGGCCCTGGAAGAACAACCAGAGGCATACTTGCAAAGAGCCCGGGCTCAGAACCCCCAATATGGAATCACAAGAGGGCGAAAACAAATTGTGCATTCGAACCGTCAAAGACCAGAGCATTGCCCACCCGCGTACGTGGTCGCTGGCGTCCCTTCCTTTTGGAGTGAACAGACTTTCGAAAATACCTTCGAAAAAGAATTTCAATTTACAGACATTGACTGTATTTCTCGACGCAAATCGCGAAACAATACACCACACAATGGACCTTGAAGGCCACAACCCCCGCTTCTCAGGACTTGTTCGATGTCAAATTTGAAGATTTTCACCTTGTGGCATACGTCTCCACTGTTCGCCCCAGTGTGCATAAGAAGGGAATTTTCTTCGATATCCCAACAAAAGTGTAATTCGCTTGTCCGACAGAACAAAGTCACTGGAAGCCGCAGACGTCAGCACTGCAAGGGAAATCCCAGCCACTACTCTCATCGACGAGTCTCAGCAGGAAAGTGTTGCCAACGATGGATCTATATGCAGAATACTGAAGATACACCGGCAGGCCAGAAAAGTAAAGCTACTGCGAGTCCAGAAAAGCGAGATACCAAGAAATCCAAAAAGACCGTGTCGCCTCTGGCACATATATGAAGATTGTCCCGAACAAAGGTGAAGGAAACTGTGTTTTCTACTCAGTTTCGCAAGGTATTACAACAAGCTTTTCAATAAGCAGTTGACTCGCAGGGAGTTAGGAGTTACGAGCCACAGTATGTGAATTCCATCTTCTGGTACGGTTTTAAAGAAAATGCGAATCAGATTATGGGAGCAGTGCTTCAAACTGCTGCGAAGATTAGATCTTGGGGTGGACACCTTGAACTACATGCAATCTCAGAGGCATACAAAGTAAATGGGCATGCTGTGCATGTTTGAACTCGATTTGGGCAATGCCTTGAGATCAGATCTGGAGAAGGAAAGCACACTCTCTATTTATGGTTTAAAGAAAAACGCTACGAATGCCTGACTGGAAGTGATCCTGGCTCTTGGATTGTTGACAGATGCGCCAGGCGCGGAGAAGGCCGATCCTACCTTGTATGCATTGTATGCGTCATGTGCCGATTCTAGCCACAGGTCCCGCAAGTGGGAACCAGTGGTTGCAAGACATCGACCTTGTGGGTAACCTGTCAGACCTCTCCGGAAACAGTGTATAGGTGGTAATTTAGCACAAGCCTATATATGCCTCCCGAGACTCCAAAAAGGCTAGCCACCAGCCTGGGGCGTAAGACGCTGGGCAGATCAAGTCATTTGGACAAGCACTGTTATGTTTATCAAAGCCGCTGAGGGGATCGGAGCCCCCTGGCCTTCGTATCGCCTCCATGAATGTACAGGCTGTGAACTAAAGTGGATCAATTTTGCTTCGCACGTGAATCTTTGGATGCCACCTTGAGTCACTGAGAATTGCGATTGATATGGATAACTGGGAAAATTGCGATTGGTATGGGATTTATATCGGATATCATGGGGATTAATATGATTCAACCTTAAATAGGAAGCATAGTGATTTGCCTGGGAAGAATGAGGTTTTAACTATGAAGCTTGATGGGTTAAGTAGGAAAAAACTGGGTGATTTATATAACTGGGAAAGATGCGGATTCAACTAGGGAAACGTTGGTGATTCAACGCGGGAAGATTGTGATTTAAGTAGGGACAAGTTGGGTGATTTAACTGGTAACGTTTGGTGGCTTAACTGGGAATGACTAAGATGGTGATTTAGCGAGGACATCGTGTGATTTAATCAGGGAAAAACGGGTGATTTAACTAGGAAAGATGGTGATTTGGCAAAAAATGTGATTTCACTGGGAAAGATGGTGATCAATATGGGATATAACTGGGAAAAATGAGGATGTGCCCAGGAAAAATGATGATTTTATTAAGACACATGCTAATTTAGATGGGATGTAATGGTGATTAACTATCATGGAGGATTCATGTGTTGAAATGGGTTGGATTTGCAGGAGATAATTAGTCGAAACATGTTGAAACAATCGGGGGAATACTTGAAAGGAACGACAAATTTTGGGGTTGAACACGAAGTTGGGGAACTGGAAATTTGTACTTAAATGCAAAATAGATACATTAAAAAAAACAAAAAAAACAGGCGCACAGACAAAAAAAAACACACTCACAAAATCAATACATAGAAACACTATAAAAAATGCAAGAACACACTTTCGATGGTTTTCCGAGCATCCAAATTTTCTGTTAAACTGCGCAAATTTCCCATCCAATTTGTTTCAAAGTGCCCAAAGATCATCAAAAGTCACCAGGGGGGACCCCAGGCACTATGTTGAGTTGGTTCTTCCAGTGGGCCTTCTGCACAGCGGGCGCCACCATTGTGAGCGGCGCTGTGGCCGAACGCGTCAAAGGTCCCACCTACGCGGCTTTTGCCTTTGTGCCTGGGCTGGACGAGGACTGGATTGACATGGGTGAAATGGGGGAACTCACCAACAGGAATTGTGGATTTAATTTAAGACAAATCGAAGTAACCATCAAAAGTTGGGTTTTAGATGGATAGAGCTGATAAAACCAACAAACTGGGTTTTAAGCGGAGCTGACCATCAAAAGTTAGGATACAACCGTCAGAATTTGGATGGATTCAACCATCAGAATTTGGGATCTAACTAGCAAACATAGGATGAAATGGGGTTTTAACCCAAAGAGGTATAAAACCAAAAATAATAATTTAAAAAACATGGGACTTCACCAACAAAAAATGGGTTTGGGTTAGTTGTTGGGATTGATGTCACCAAAAATACGTATGAAACCCGTTTTGAAGAAGGGATATTTACTGGGATAGAATGGGATATGTGCACTTATGCAGCGGACAGCATGAAATTTGGGTTTGTCCAGATTTTTTTTGGGAGAGCGAAATACCCCGTAATATCTCGTAATTATGTACTGTCTATGACCTTTTGATGGGGACATGGTGATTTGGGTTATGGCGTGAATGTTGCTAAGGGGTATCAAGTTTCTTTTTACATACTCTTGGAGATGGATACATATTAAAGCCAACTGAAAATAACGAATTTTGCAGCGTATCATAGCGTATAGATGGAATTTTGGTCATGGGTAAAGGCCTCATGTCGGGTTTGAAGGCCACATGTCCACTAGTTCTTTGAGGCAGATAAAAATTGGGGAGACACTGGAAGTTTTGGACTTCGGAAAAAATGTGAGGCAGATGGGAGGAACCGCTTTTTTTCATATACTCGGAAGAATCCCTAAAGTAAAAAAAAGTGAACTGGTGGTCGGATACTGTTTCGCCGCAGCAAACTGGGTAGTTCTAAATGTGTAGCCAATCCACATCAGATTATACGTAAGATTATGTCATATGATCCGTTACTATCCCATATATGATCCATGACCGATCCCAACTGATTATCATAGTTTCATAGATGTTATTTCATAGATTGCCCGATATATGATATGATATTAGACTATACATATTATACCATATTATACATATCAATATTATATATATATAGTATAAACCCGACATATCCCAACTATCATGGTTTGACACTATTCCATATCATATTTATATTATCGACTGTATTCTCCAATAGATGATCTCATACAAACAAAATCTAGGGATCATCGATGTTTTTCTCGCAAGAAAATGGACCCTAGGTGATGACCAGCTTTATTTACCCAGTCGTGGTCAGCGCCACATGGGGCGGTGGATGGTTGGCCAGTGAGGGAGGCCCCGGAGCTGGCTACATGGACTTCGCAGGCAGTGGCACCTCGGATGAAATGTGGAAATTCTGGCCGAACCCCAATCGCCCAGGGTCGGTCCAATGTTTTTTTGCTTGAGAAAATGATGTCTTTCTTTCAAGTGAACATGGAAATTGAGGGGCTTCATGTCTAAACTTGAAATGTTCAGGCAAATACAGCAGGTCTTAGACAGTCTCAATTTCTATCATGATTCTTTCGGCTGAGCTTTTTTAGTATTAGGACGCCATCCCCATATCTTGCAAGGTGGGCCCCCCAGTGATGTGAACGTTGGCTTGTAGACCGCATGATCGAAGATGCATCCAGCACAAACCATAGTTCACCTAGTTGTAATCCCAACTTAGCCAGTTATCTTAATTGTTGTTTCCATTAAATCATAATCCCATTAAGTCACCGTAAATCACCACGTTTTGTCCGAACAAAATCGACCTAAACCCATTGTTGGTTCAAGCCGGCACTTTTATCCTCATGACTGTATTCGTAATATTTGTTGGTTAAAACGCATTTTCTTGTTGCTGAAACACATCCTTCCGGTGTACCTAACATTTGTGCCATTTCAAGGGGCCATTTTTCATGTGATGCAACAATTTTGTCGTTTCAACAAACTCATTCCTGTTACACACTCCCTCATTTCTTCAATTCCGCACCCAAATCCGACATTGAAAGGCATATGAGCGGAACAAAAGCATAGCTTGGACATCAAAACAGCGAGACACGATGAGACACGTATATTTTCCGATGTTGGCAATTTTTCAAACATCTAAATCTTCAACATCTTCATCTTTTCCCTACATGTTTCATCATTTTCCATGGGTTTTCCCACCGTTTTTCATGGCTCCACTGTTCACACCGAGGCGTCGTCCATCTCACAGGCAGCATCGCGGGCCTGGCGGGCACCATTGTTTTGGGCCCGCGCAAAGGCCGCTTCGAATATCCGGAGGACTTCGAGGCGCATAACCTGCCGCTGGTGGTGTCCCTTGGATGGGTTGATGGGGATGGGATGGCGAATTCAACGAAAATTTCCGACTTTCGATGAGATGGCATAATTCTATGGTGATTCTATGGTGATCATGGGGATTGGAAGGAATATGGCAGATTTCATGGGATAAATACCATCATCAACCATGAAGTTTTAGGGGTTTTTATCAAGTTTTAAGTATATAATTAATGGAGGAGTTCATGGCACAGATTTAACCAGGAAAATTGGGGATCTAACATTGACTAGTTAATTGGGATTTGACCAATAAATAATCGATTAATGGGAAAATGGAGGTGTACACCAACAATCATGGGAATACAATGGTATATTTTTGGTATTATATGGCAATTATATGGGGATCTAATGGGTTTATGAGAAAAAACAACCATACTGAGCAATGCATTGGTTCTATGGGAACATCTACACCGGATTTTCCATGAATTTTCCCATGAAAGATGGGGTTTGGGTTTCAATTTTCCTGAAAGGGTTGTTGGGTGGAGAAAACTGGTGAACATATGGTGGATATCACATGAGTTCAGCAAGAAAAATTGGACTTAATGACAGAACAAATGTGATTTCAAGATATTTTAAGCAAGAAGAATCGTATTTATGTGGGATTTGACAATGACAAACAGGGATTTCACCAATGAACTATGAAAAAAAAGTGATTTAAACGAGAAACATGGGACTTGACTAACAATGGGGACTCAACCAACAGAAATGGGGATGTAGTGGGGATCTTTGGGAGTTTTTTGTTTATTCCCACTATACCCTCTGGTAATGACTAACAGTTTGCTATAGAAAATGGCCATTGAAATAATTGATTTACCCATTAAAATGGTGGTTTTCCATAGCTATGTTAGTTTACCTATTGGTTGAGATCCTGGACAAATTTGATCACGACCTCACATGAGAACGTCACTGGTCGGAATTGGATTGGGGAACTCTCCCCAAATGGCCAAACTTTTGGGTGAATGATTCTAATTTTTCCAGGTTCGTGGATGGTTGAAACAACATATATATTTTGTTTGCATGGATGGTTCATGCAAGATATTATATGTATTATATAATATTATATTTAATTATATATACACATGTACATATATATATTATCGAAGGAAGTTTAAAAGTCAAACATCCGACAATATGGAGACATGAAAAGCAGAGGTGGGAAGAGTCAGAGAAGAGAAGAGAAGAGAAGAAGAAAGAAGATCAGAGAAGAGAAAGACTCAGAAGAAAGAAGATGCAGGTGCGCTAAGAGGTCGAAAAGTCGCGAATCACTGTGTTTTTCCAATGATTTGTGGCTCAGGAGGGTCGAAAAGTAGGCTCGCTAAAGCGGCGGGTGCGGAGCCACCTGGCCGGATGAGCGATGAAAAATTGCACGCTGTTGTGGTGCGAAGCACATTTCGAAGTCAAAATGTACAGAACACGTCAGCTTCGGAGCACTTTTGGGAATTGAGCTGTCGAAAAAGTGCAGATTGTTGTGGCGTGAAGCATATTTCAAAGCACACCGTTCTCGGAGCACTTTTGGAAGTTGAGATGTCGGAAAAGTGCCCGCTGCTGTGGCGGGAAGCATTTTTCCAAGTCAACATGTACAAAACACCACATGTTCGGACCATTTTTGGACGTTCAGATGTCGTTTCGCATGGCAGGCGCAAGGGATGCACGCCGTGTCAAAAGTGAGCAAAACGTGAAGGTTTTGCAGCAGTTTCAAAAACGATGGCAGGCGTGGGACATTTGAAGAGGGCCTGCGAAGATGCAAGTCGCGTTTCAGGCGCAATACAAGAAACATGTTCATCAGAGATGTTAGGAGGTCAGGGCGCTGATTTCCTGAGAGTTGTTGCATCTTGGAGCATCAGATCTTCAGGTTTGCTAAGATGATTTTGTGTGACGGGTGCATCACTTCGTATGATTCCTGGCCTCACTTTTTCCTGGCAGGTGCAGTACTTTAGACAGATGGAATGGAAAAAACACAAGACGCAATGGTACGAGGCCGTCAGCGCTGCACTCAACTTTCCATTTTTGAAGAAAGTCTCGCAGAATTGCTTCGTTTTTGAGGTTGTCAAGGTCTCGCAGAATTGTTTCGTTTTTGAAGTTGTCAAGTTCAAAAATTGAGGATGTCTCGCAGAATTGCTGCGTTTTTGATGTTGTCAAGCTCAAAAGCTGAGGATGTCTCCCAGAATAGCTCCGTTTTCAAGCTTGCAGATAGACTAGATAGATAGACGGATAGACAGATAGACAGATAGACAGATAGACAGATAGATAGATAGATAGATAGATAGTCAGGTAGGAAGATAGATAGATAGAAGATAGATAGATAGATAGATAGGTAGGTAGGTAGGTAGATAGATGGGTAGATAGATAGATAGGTAGATAGGTAGATAGGTAGATAGGGAGACAGACAGATAGATAGATAGATAGATAGATAGA
>Ga0126342_10008349_pt1 | contig 18547 bp, 14 predicted proteins | sample Cyp1metagenome_FD_92528 | JGI IMG/M metagenome (GOLD analysis project Ga0126342, IMG submission 92528) | Coral microbial communities from Lord Howe Island, Old Settlement Bay, Australia - Cyphastrea 1 metagenome | ecosystem: Host-associated > Invertebrates > Cnidaria > Coral ...
ATACATATACATATACATATACATATACATACACATACATATATATATACATATTCCCATGTATGCCATATAATCCTTATCAACTATAGTTATATTCCCCATAAACCCTAGGTAACCAAAGAAATAGACCGAACGATTCATAGAAACTGATTCAGCCGTGCGTTCTCAACTTGAGGAGCCATCAGCTCCATGGGCAACAGCCCAAGATTCCTATAGAAATATTGGGCTGTACTGTGGTATACCATAGTACATACATACATATATGAATTGGAATGGTACATTGAGATATCGTATGTACTATGTATGTATCTTGAGATTCGTATCTTAGATATACGATATGTATGGAATGGAATGAAACGGAACGGAATGGAATGGAGTGTCATGTTATGCAACCTGCACCATTTCAGGGGATTACATACACCCAATCCACCATATTTGTTAAAAATAAATCCACCTTTACATAACATTATAGAAGCACCAAAAACGTAGAACGTTGTGTTTCCCGAATGGACATCCAGGTCTCCAACTTGTCCATCTTTCTGGAGGTTGCTGTAGATATATGATGATATATGTACTCATCCTGGAGTAGAATCCGTTTTCTTGTTTTGAAAAATGGGGAATTCTATCTGCCTTAGCATGATTACATATATATATATACATACATGTATATACACAACTATAACTAAAACAAAATATTTCCAGAACTCCCCTTAGTTCAGGAGGGCCCTACATTGGACTTGTCGTCGCAAGCTTCTGACGTTGCGATGCTGGAGGAAACTTTCAGGGATGGTCAGTAACAAGCCAATGATGGGGATACGTTTCCATAAATGGGATCCGCAAAATGGTCGGTTTATAATGAAAACTCCGATTACAACATGGATGATTTGGGGTTGCCCCCACTTCAGGAAACCACCATTTTTGTTGAGATATGATGGAAGATCTAAACCAATAATTTAAGGGATATCAATTACTCGGTATTAATGGAAAAGTAAGGTAAAAGGATGGTTCTGGGGAGTACATGTTAGTATGTTGGTTGCTAGATTTTTATGTTGGGTATAAACATTTAATCAAATCTCATTCTTTGATGTTTTCTGGGGTGTCTGTTCTGTTTTTTTCGTCAAACACCTTCACCTAATTCTTGGTTTGGATGAGGGGGGGTTTTGTTGAGGTGGTTAGAGTTTTTATGTTTAGGTTGAGGCTCAAATTTCTACCAAACCAAGCTGTTGTCAAATCATTGTTGAACTATTTGCCTTCAAATATTGAGGTTAGGCGCCGTGGTTCCTGTTTGGTTTCGCATATCCAGCGTAAGGAAGGCTGGGCAAAGGCTGGAAAAGGTAGAACCCGCTTCTGCACGCCTGCTTTGAGCAGCCCTTCCTTCTTGGGTGGTCCCCAAAGCATTGGGAAATCAACGATGCCGAACAATCAAAGTTGAGCACGGTAATGGAAAAGAGCAGACTTATAATATCGTAGAATGAGATATTGATATGGTGATGATAGTGATATTGAAAATGTATGGAGGGATAAAAACAGAGTTGTTGTAAGAGATGGTGTAGAAATAGAAACTGTAGGTGGACATGTATTCCCCAGAACCATCTTTTACATTTTCTTATGGGATGTATGACAAATCTAGTCAACATGGAGATTTAACCAACAAAAATCATGGTTTAAAAGGGATAGAACGTCGGAACACCCAACGTTGTCACTGATAAAACGCGACAATGATGATAAACCATTGGACAGAGGTGATTCACCTATTTTCACACAAACCCATATTGGAAATCAGACGGCCACATATTTGGCCGTTTGAAGTGCCCTGTTGGCTGCTGCCAAAACTTTGCCCCTCCCCGTCTCATGGTCAACGGATCCACTTTGGAATGCTTTTTTGACTCCCATCTCTTGGCATTTCAACTGACATGGATGGGTGCCCGTCAAGAGGGCTTTCAGATGGATTTTATTTCAAACCATTTCTTTCCGCAGCTAGGGCCGGCCTTGGGATGTGATTGAGAAGCAGCGTGAGTCACAAAAATGATAGGGTCACTCACAACACCAGGGGATTTCATAATCTTTAATCCATTCCAAGAATTTCGGTGGATCCTACCATGGCTTGAAAAAAGCGCGCAGGAGAAATTGCTGACTCCATCTGTGGAGACCTGCCCAGAAGATTCCATCACGGAAGAGGCAGTCGCTCGGCTGATGTCGGTTTCCGAATGGATCCCCATGGATCCCCCATGGAATAGACACTTCCATTGCTTATTGAATAGACGCCATGTGGCCATGTTCCTGACTAGACTTGTTTTTTGGGTCCACCACATCCTTCCGTTTGGTGATGATCTATGCTTAAATTGTGTATATACATATATAATACATGTTTATATCATCTAACTCTGGTATACAGATTTCTGAAGAGCTGCGTTTCTTCGTTACCACGTTGGATTTGGAGGAAGCGGAAGCGAGCCCGTCGAGCCCATCGAGTCCGTCGAGGGCGAGAAGCTTCACCACAGCATGTCATGAAGGCGGCTGGATGGCCATTGCCATGGCCATGGAGGAATTCCCATGGGAATTCCACATTTATCTGATAGACGGGGAGGACTTTTTAAGCACTTGAGCATATCTAAGGTTGGCCGGGCCGTGGTTTTTGGGGTATTTCCGGTTTCTTTCTGGTCTTCGAGCCATGTCCTGCAAGGTGCGCTTCAGCAATGTTTAGCTGAACTGCAAGATGCAGAGGAGCGCTTTGGATCGCAAGACCTTCGAGTTCTTCGGCACGCAACAGCTGGAGACCCTCGGGGGATTGTGACATCCCCCAGATCATGGGCAGTTTTTTCAGTTGGCCAGATGGGTAAACCCATTTAAACCCAGAGGTTTCCGGTCAATTTTCCCTTGGGAAAACCAACCTATTGCTTGCAAAACTGTTGAAACCTCCCGGTTTCCAGTAGGTTTCCAAAGTCCTGCGGGCATCCCCAGTCATCATCCAACTCATGGATGACCATGACTTAGTGAATCACCCACCCCTAAAAATGTATTTTAGGGGGGAGAGGTTAGGGAAAAAAATACACTTATCGTCCTCCAAAAATTGATTCCCCAGGACCCCTAAATAGATTTTTTGACGAGGGGGTGTCTGAAAAATATAGGATCCATGGGTCGGGATATCCACCCCCCAGGATCTTTTATTTCGGCGGGGTGGTTTAATGCATTTACGTGTTTGGTTTTTTCAGGATCCCCGGGAATGTCCCAATTTTTTTCGAATACCCTTCTTTGAAAAAGTATTTTAGGGGGTTTGGGTAGACGAAATGCACATCATTTTTGGCAAATGGATTTTATACATCTTGCTAAGGGAGTCGTTGTTCAGCAAATTTCAGATCCAGCATATTTCAGCCATTTTGTGACTCGAGGGTTCACTATAGTTGCCGATAGTTGCCCCATGGGCGTTCACTTCAGAGCATCTAACGGTCTAATCCTAACGGGTCCGGCACGGCGCCCCATGAAAAAACAACAGCGATTGTCTTGTGAGTTGGTGTCATGTCTTGGGAGTGATGCGTGTTTGTATTTAGGGGACCCCAGGTATTCCCAGGGTGATCTTCTGGTTTTCACGGGTTTCAGAAGGTTTCCCAGGAAAAAGAGATCAACTGGATTGAGGTGCAGAACCACCATGCTTCCATAAATTTACAAAAGTTTATGTATCCATTGGCTCTTGTCAGTTGTACCCCCAAAAAGCATGCATTTTCAGGTTCAATACCGTTACAAAGAATACATTTCCCTCATAGTTCCCATATGTTTTTGGCAAAAAGTGACGGGTTAACCCCCCCGGATTTCCATACATTTGAAAAAATGTAGGATCCACCCCCCCCTACTCCTGAACCAGTTGGGGTGGGTGATCTTAGTGACGTGTAGGTTAAGAACCATGGTGACTTGGGGTACCTCCTTATTTTTTGCAGAAACCCTCATATTAATGTGTTTTTTTAATGGGATACTCATGACTTGCATGTTCATCAGATTAATCATTATTTTTTTACCCATTAATCAGCATCATCAAATCATCCCAGTACAATCCCATTCTTACCCTCTGGTAAGCTAACATAACTATGGAAAATCACCATTTTTAATGGGTAAATCCACTATAAATGATCATTTTCAATAGCAAACCGTTAAATTACCAGAGGGTATCCCTTTCTTATCCCAAGTTCTTCGCCACACTTCGCCACACGTCTCCGAAGAAAGGTCTCGGGATGCCTCCGAAGATTGGCGGCATTGCTGAGCACGCAGGGAAGAGCACCTCAAGCCATCCCACTCTGGCACCTTGGAGCAGAGCGGCCAAGGACGTGCAGAACATGTTACCCTCTGGTAAACAGCCACATAGCTATGGAAAATGACCATTTATAGTGGATTTTCCCATTAAAAATGGCAATTTTCAATAGCTATGTTAGTTTACCAGAGGCTATTTTTTGGGCAAAACAATGTGATTTTCCATTGAACAACCAGGGATTGAACGAAGAAATGGAAGTGGATATGGGAGGTGTTGCCTCCCCAATTCGAATTCCAAAAGGGACATCAAACAAATCAACCATGGCATCATGGGGTTATTAAATGTTCTTAATGTAGGGTTGGTACATGTTGGTACTAAGATGGCTCGAACTTCCATTGGCACGCAAGTGGGCACCCCAAAGTGGGAGGGTTACCAAGGATGAGAAACCATTTTAGGCATCCATTGGAATCTATCTATCATATTATATATCTATCCATCAACTACAGTTTGTTCAACAACCCATTGCGATTAGCTATGTCCGCCATTAGTTACCCATTTTTGCACTAGATTTCAGTGAATAATAATGGAACATTTGAAAACTAAGTATTCTTGATTCACTCTCCGAAATTTGGCACCCGCTTAGTATAATTTTTTGGTACACCCAGTACCCTCATCAGCCTACGTTGAAGAATCAACCCATTTAGTAGCTGGTAAGTTGGCTTATAACGCAGTTAAAACTTGTTAAAACTATTGGATAGCTGAATAACCTACGAATCCGGGATGGATTCAAAAGATAATCTTTATTACATGGGATATCCTTCAAGTTAGATAGTTTTTAACCTGCGGGAAGGGCCAGTCAGGTACACGTTGGCTTATACCGTATACCCCATCTAACTAGTTCAATACACCATAGTTATAAAATGTTACAAACGAACCTGTAACCTGTCGTTTGGCCCCCTTCCTGCGAAATTCAGCCCTCAAAAATCCCCGTGAAGACCATGATATATTCCCATAATATCCCAATGATATTCTCATTGTATCCCTATTGTGTTCTCATTATATCCCAACCAAAAAAAATCCCACAGGAAATCCCAATTGCCATCCCATCATGGTCAAGAATTCCCATCCTAGTCCTATTCATATCATTCGAAACCAGCTGAACTTCCCATCTAAATCCCACGAAACCAGCTGAACTTCCATGAGGATCCGCGTTTTGGAGATCGAGAGACCGTGGCTGGGAAGCGGACACCAAGACGTGCGGCTTCTTGAAGGTGGCGGCGACAGTGCGGTGATGGGCTCGTGGCCGTGGTTGGTTTCATGGTTGGTTTTGGCATATGAACTATGAGAGACCTCTATGCCCCTCATTTTTTTTCCATACATATTAACTATGCAATATGATGAACTATGGAATATGGTTTCAACCAATATGCCCCGTGTCTTAAAGTGGTTGGTTTTATGGGTATGTGGAAACTTTATAGGCCCCCGTTGACGGTGATTTCGTTTACGCACAGAACTTAGGTTAACCAGGGTTGATTGGGGGATATAACTATAGAACTCATGGGCATTAAAACCAACTTATAACTGGGGGCCTCACTTGTAAGGTATATGAACTATGGGAGACCCCTATGGGCCCCTAATAGGGATATAACACCATCACTTATAGTGATGATTTCGTCAAAATTGGTAACCAACAATTTAACCATCACTAAAATGAGATGTAAGCATCAGACATGGGGTAGATAGATGGAAACACATGGGCATATGGATGCCATTGGAACATATTGGGACATATTGGCACCCAAAAAAGGGGAATCACCTTTTTTTGACCCTGCTAGGTAGGCAATCCAATCTTCCCACGTTTTTACATCAAAAACCTGGGATCCAAATTTCACGAAAAGATTCTGTATCCACCAGGGTTTCTGAATGGGATGAAAAAAGGGCCTAAGGATTCAGCTCTTGTGTCGACAAGACCGTCAGTTTCACGGCCTTTGAATGTGCCAAAGTGTATGGATGGACTATGATTTAACATGGCAGTGAAAAAACTATCCATTTAGTTGCATGATTATACCATTTCCCCATGAGTTTTGTTCGATTTTCCATGACCCTCTGATTCAGAATCCTGTCCCAAGTGTCGGAGGAGTCCTGAGAGAACAGCTGAGCCAATGCCTCAATGAAGATGCCGCTGCTGCTTATGAGGCAAGGCTATCTCAGGAGCGAAAACAGGGATGTCACGGATTAACCAGGCAGGTTCGGCCAATGATCTCTCCTCCATTCCACAACTTGCCATGAGTTTCGCGAAGAACATGGTTTCCAAGCTGGACAGCAGTCAACTCTTCAAACTTCAGACTCTCAGAATATCCCGGAATTATTCAGCTAGATTTTCCAACTCAAAATTCATAGAACACTTCCCAGCTCCCTAGCTGCAGGAGGGCAGCGACTTCTCGCCACCGGGGCTGCGGCAACGCACCACCAGTGATGTGACGCACAGCGTGCTGGTGGGCCGAGTCGCTACCCTAGGGGTCGCCTCAGCTGCAGCCCTGGGCAGCGCTGTGGTGAGTGGCACGTTGACAGCAGGTGGCTTGGGGGGTGGCAGGTCGACGTCTGACGATGTCCTTTTTTTTTGGATCCCCAAGTTGAGATAGAAACGTCAAATCGCATTAAAACAGGGATATCATTTTTGAAAATCATTTTTGGGGGGTTGGTATATATATTGGGATCCCAATCTATATTTTTGGGACATTCCATCCAAAAAATGCAGAGAACACAATTACTTTTCTATCCGTTTGGGGATTACTAATAGATACAATAGCACATTACATTGTACATTATATATATATATACATAGATCAGATATGCCCATGCAACGTTTTACAGAGAGACACACCCCAAAAAGATGTGGTCTGTGATGTTTTTTTTGTGTCCCACAACACTCCACGCGGTTCATCCAGAAGTCAGTGCATCCCAAATTTCCCATCCTATCCTTATTTTTATCCAGATTTTTGCATCCGTTAAACAAAGGTACACACCCTCATGTTCTAACATTTTCCCATGGTTTTCATCACTGGAGTCCCTTTGTTGCTGGTAAACTTCCTCTCTTTTCCCATAGAAAAATCCATAAAAATCCGTAAAAATCCGAAAATCCCCAGGAGTATGTGCGGTCTCCTCCACCTGCTCCATCGTTGGAAACGTGGGCACATCCCTGGTCTGCCTGGCGGCGCGCCACGGCACGAGGGCGCTCCTGGGAGCAACGGCGGCGCCGGAGTTGCTTGGCAACGCGGGATGGCACGGCGGTGTGGGTGTGTGTCTTGGTATTCGTGAATAACAACTGGTACCCTCTGGTAAACTAGGTGAGTTGAAGCACTAAAAAGATCTAAAAAGTGGAAGTTAGGACACTGCAGGTGATTTGTATAGTGTTTTTTTGTATAGTTACCCTCTGGTAAACTAACATAACTATGGAAAATCATCATTTTCAATGGGTAAATCCACTATAAATAGCCATGTTCAATAGCAAACCGTTAAATTACCAGAGGGTAAGAATATTGATTAAGATTCATGGAGGCTTCCTAAGTCATGCTAAGTCATGGGGGTACCCCCAAAAAATATCCACTTTAGAAAGATTGGGATAAAATCCATAACCATCCAGCGGGGCAGCTGCATTTATGGAACCCCCTGGAATTTTTTGATCCAGAAACCCTGGTGATCTGATTGGTTATTAGCCGCTGGATCCCAGATTACCCAGGGTCATCCATGAAGACTGGATGATGGTACCCGGGGTACCACTGGTCGGAAAGCTCCACATTCAGTATCAGCAATTGGTAATATTATGATATTGGTAATACAATAAGAATCAAAAGAAGTCAACTGATAGTGGCAATAGTATTGACAATAATGTTAATACTGGTAATATTGTAATACATATTATAATATTGGCAGTATAGTCATACTGATGTTTAATTGTTGGATATACTCTCTGGTTATTTAACACAGCTTTGGACAATCAACAATTTTGGAATTATGATTAATAGGTAAATTATCTATAAATGTGCTATATTCATCAACAATTGGTATGACTAAATTATGGTAATATGAAAAATGGTAAAATATGTAATACTGTTTAATCGGGGTCTTATAATGCTGTATATATGTTACATACTATTATGCATATATCATATCTGAACATAGACAAACGCTAACATATATATATAATTAATATACACACATTTCTGATATATATATATACACAGAGAATGTTCATTTTAATCTGACAATGTAGGTAAAAAAAAATTTTGGTGAAAGGGCATGAAATTATGAGTTGAGTTTCGTGCATCCCTGAAATCCACTAGTTTATCATCATTTTCCACATGAAAGTGGCCAAAAATTGAGGTAAATCACATCATTTTCAGACCCAAATTGGACACAGTCCTGTTGTTCAGTCCAGTTTCCTGCAGCTGACCCTTGGATGGCGAATTGCATCCCTTGATAAAGAAAACACGCATAACACCTCCATTCAAACAACCATACTTACTCCCTATTTGATTGAGACAACCCCATATCAACCCACCCCCAATCACCCCATCACCATGCCTCTATGCAAGAATGACTCCCCGTCCGTAGAAAAGATATTGGGAATCAGAACAACACCCAACTTTGACGAATGCTACGTAAACTATATACCTTACTTTCATTCACCAAGTCTTAAGATATTTTAAGTAACCCATTCTAGGTTTTTAAATGTAGTGTTACGCTGTTGCATTTTCAATCTCTTCTTTAAACACGACCTTTTTATAGTATCAATCTTCAGTCTTCAGTACCTCATCCTATTCCCTATTCCTTTTGTGAAACATTGAGCTATCCTTGCGGGGTGCCAACAATCCCCATCAAATCCCATGGACGTAGAAATCCCATAGAAATCCCATAGAAATCCCACAGAAATCCCACAGAAATCATAGTCGTAGAACCCCTATGGATTCTCATGGAAAATCCATATTGATCCATATTGACTTATTAAACCCCCATGTTTGATGCTGAATCCCCATACTAGCACCTATAAACCCATGTTCAACCATTCCTGAATTCCTACCAGGTAAGTCAACTTGGCCATGGAAACCGTTTTTTCTTTTCCCTTGCATGGAAAAAACCCTCTTTGAGATCCCATAGAAATCTGGCAGGAAATACAATCTTAAATTTGGATCGGATTTACATCGGAAACCATTAATCCTATAGAAATCATGCAGTATTTCCAACTTCCCATCGTTGAATTATATATATATACACACAGACTATACACACATTATTGATCCATCATTAAATAATCCATCTCTGTTTGATACTTCATGGAAATCTCATAGAAATCCCGCTGAACATAGTAATCCATTTATTTGTTCATTGAACAAATCCCCTGTACTCGCATTCATCCCATGCAAATCCGGCAGGAAATCCTGCAGAAATCACTAATCCATGTAAATCCAGAATATCATCTCTGATGGTTACCCTCTGGTAATTTAACATAACTATGGAAAATCACCATTTTTCATGGGAAAATTCACTATAAATGGTGATTTTCCATGGCTATGTTAGTTTACCAGGCCGGTCAATCCCCATGTTATCAACCATCAAATCCCACGTATCAATCCCCATCAAAAATCCCACGCGGAATTCCTTCATGGAAAATCCCCATGGGAAATCCCAACTTTGGATTGGAAATCCCGATGCGAAATCCTTGTGGGAAATCCTACCCAACCTGGTTATGACATTCACAGTTCGCCATGGAAAGATCCACCATGGCTATTTTCTGAACGGTGTTTACCATCTATTTCGATTAGGGCCAAAAAAAACCAAACCATGGCTAGCCCTGTGAATGTCATAACCAGGTTGGGTAAGTTTGGATCCAGCCCATCCCGAAGTCCATACTGAAATCCCCAGATCGCTGGTTTCTGCCACCTCCAGCGCCGTGGGCTACGCCTCCTCTGGCACGCTGGGCTTAGCGCAGGGGGCGGCTGGAGTGGCGGTGAATGCGGCCTCGCAGGCGGGGCTGATGTCATCCGAAAAAATGGGGATGAAAATCATCCAAAAATGGTGGAACATGGGGGATTTTCACCAGAAAAAATGATGAAACATGGGAATGTGAATATCAACCATGGTGAATTTCATTGAATTATGGGGATTTAACAATGAAACACCTGGATTTGACCATGAAAAAAGAGGCTCATAGTGCGGCACAATTAAATGGGGATTTAGCCCAAAAACACGAGGATCTAGCAATCGAGAATCGGGGAATGAAACAACAATGACAAAGGGTGCAATGGATATATGATTCCAATGCACTTTAACTACTATGAGTCTATGAGGAGTTGGGTTTGATAAAAAGGGGGAACACAACCGGCACCAGCATGGTGGAAAAGGATTCGGTTTAAGCGTCAAGAAACCCTGGAGATTTGTCATTTTCTGATGGAAAAAACGGTGTGACCTGTGTTGTTCTTGTGGATTTGTTGGCAGAACCACTGTCTACCATTGGCTATGTATTGAAGCGCATTTCTGCGGTGAAAAACATATCTTGACAATTCTTGACACATATTGACACTGAGGTTCTCCCATGATTAATGGGGTTGCCCGATGGCCCTTGACCCATATTCAACCATAGAAGTTTTTCGAGCTGTTTTTCCATCGACACGGCTTCAAGAGGGCCGGATGCACATGTGCAGTGGACAATGCATGTGGATGGGCACTTTTGTACAAGCAGATACCCGCATGGATATGTATAGATATATGTATATATATATACATACGCGTAGGGCGTAGTTTCCTTCTTTTGGGGGGCTAGCATATTTATATATATGTATATATATATACACATTCGGTATCCAAACAAAACCGTGGAGAAACACACTAGCAACTCTTGCCATTTCAGGCTCTCATTGGAACTCTTTAGACACTTTTAAAGCACGATATTTTTTTTTCAGATTGGGATTCCTTCTTTCAGAATGGTCCCACTTAAACACTCAAATCGTTATTTTGCAAAAAAATGTCCTAGAACTTCATTGGATTCCCATCAATTTCCCACTTCAATAGATGTGATCTCCAGTCATTTTCCGGTAATGTAGGATTCACGAAAAATGTCATAAAAATCATCCCCAAGGAAAATCACCATTTTTTTCTGGGTGGGATGGTTGAACCAATCCCCGGTCATTAAAGGTTGTTTATGGCAGCCGGGATGAATCCTACATTGTTCCAATTATCCATTCTTCATCCATTAATTAGTGTTGGTAAAAAAAAGTCCCATATAAATTATGAACCCATGATAAAACCGCTATTAACCTGTCATTTCCCAATCATTTCCCATCATTTTCCCATCATTTTCCAATAGGAAGGTGAGCTGATTTCTCCCCAGTGCCCATTTTCCAGTACGTGAGGCCAGTATCTCCTTGGTGGCTTCTGCAACTGGAGCGGCCATCTCATATACTGGGCACCGTGTCGCTTGGTGGCGTTGATGGTGGGTTTTTTCTGGTGGGGTTGATGGGAAAAGATGGTGGGGAAGGTACGAGATGAATGGATGGATCGGATCTATGTTTCGATGGATCTATGGGTGTGATGAGTACAGTACTGGCATATTGTTGTTGTTGTTGTTGCTGTTGCTGCTGCTGCTATTTTTTGGATATCTGGCTCTTTGTATCTGTTTATTGCTTGAATGTATCATTAAGATCCATGAAAAAGTTATTTTCTTTGCTCACACGTTCTTGGTAGAATTTCCGTTGTAGCATTCATATGATACTGATGGTACTGGTAATTGTATGTAATTGCTACTACTACTATCTGGTTACTTGGCTTCCAGAACTTTGACACCCGCACTCTAAGGCACTTGACCTCTTGGGCATGTCCGAAGGCAGCGCTGGTGATAGAAGATGGAGGATTTTTTCCGTAAATTCCTACTGAAATAAAGTTGGAAATTGAACTTTCTCTATCCCCCTATTTTTTGCGGGGGGTACACACTTTTTAAAACATGTGGCGGTGTGGCGGTGTGATGCCATTCTCATGAATTTTCAAGAGACGCAGAGCATCAGCTGTCTGGGACTTGATGTTTTCTGATGGGTTTATGGTCGATGGTCACCAGGTCATACCCTTTGGAGGGCTGCCGGGGCTATCTATTTTTGCTGTTCTTTTTTTTTCGCAGGTTTTGGAGATTTTTTTGGGGGTTCCTGGTTCTATGCTTTCCTGCCTCTCTGCTTTTCTGCTTTTCTGCTTTTTCTGCTTTTTGATTGCTTTTTGCTTTTCATGCTTTTTGCTTTTCCTGCTTCTCTGCTTTTCATGCTTCTCTGCTTCTCTGCTTTACCTGCTTCTTTTCTTTTCTGCTTCTCTGCTTTCCCTGCTTCTCTGCTTCTCTGCTTTTGTGCTTCTGTGCCTTTCTACTTCTACTACTGTATTCTACTTTTTCTTTTCTTCAGTAATGTGTTTTTGCTGCTCGACTTCCTGCTCCTCTTCCTGTCTTTACTGCCTCTTTGTGTTTTTTTTTGCTTTATTCTCTCCTGTTTGTATCCTAAATGAAAACCTAAAGACCCTAGGTGAAACCCAAAGAAACCCTGAAGAATTCCTAATAAGAACTGATAAGAAACCTCTACATGAAATCCTAAATGAACCCTAAAGAGACCCTAAATGAAACCCTAAAGAAACCATAAATGAAACCCTAAATCAAACCCTAAAGAAACCCTAAGAGACACTAAATGAAACCCTAAAGAGACCCTAAATGAAACCCTAAATCAAACCCTAAAGAAACCCTAAAGAGACCCTAAATGAAACCCTAAAGAGACCCTAAATGAAACCCTAAAGAAACCCTAAATGAAACCCAAAATGAAACCCTAAAGAAGCCCTAAAGAAACCCACATGAACGTTTGAACATCCTGATAAGAAATCCTGATAAGAAACCCTACATGAAACCCTAAAGAAACCCTAAATGAATCCCTAAATGAAACCCTAAAGAATCCCTAAAGAAACCCTACATGAAACCCTAAATGAAGCTCTAAATGAAATCCTAATGAAACCCTTAATGAAACCCTGAATGAAACCCTAAATCAGACCCTAAAGAAACCCCACATGAAACCCACATGAACGTTTGAAGTACCAAAATGTAGCAAATACCATGCAAATGAGAGGACGTTGCAAATACCGTGCAAAATGGAAGGTGAACATGGCCAAATATAGCAAATGCCATGCAAAATGCAGAGTAACCATGCCAACATGTAGCAAATATCATACAAAATGCAAAGTAACCATGCCAAAACGTACCGAATACCATGCAAAATGACAGATTCTAGTTCCAAACTGTTGCAAATACAGGGCAAATGGTACCAAAAAAGAAAGCCAAACAAAAAATCCAAAACCTGAGCCAAAAAAAATACCAAACACTATTCAGAACCCTTGTTAATGGGGTAAATCAACGATTTCTATGGCCATTTTCTATGTCGCAAACTGCAAACGTTCACCAGGGTCATCCCGCTCATCCCTCGCAGACAAGTCGCAGGTGAAAAGAGCGATGCTGACAAGGGATAGCCGCGGTTTTTCGCCCCGAAGAAGGTGCCGCCCAGCTCTTCATGGCTGTTTCAGCCAACATGGCATGTGAAATCACGATTTTTTCAGAGGCTACCCCAAAATCTTATTCATAAACCATGGTTTATTAATATGGGATTGACACTACTGCAACATCTGTCTTTTTTGGTTCGGATTTGGGTTTTGGGAGCTACATGATTCATGAGTTAGTGCTCTATTTTTGGAGCAGAGAAACCGTTCCTGCTTGGGGCCCCATGTTCGGAATGCCCAGTTGTTCTTGGCTGCATGCTCCCTGCTTAGATCCCGAAAGAAACGATGTTTCTTGCAACAGTTACGCTCAAACACTAGAGTTTAGTCTGTCAACTATATATAATAATCATTGATAATCATTAATAAATTTCATAATCTATAGATATCATTAAATATCTATGAGTACCCTGTTTTTGTTTATTGTTGTACATAGTCCTTCCCATTACTTGCCACACCCAAATAATTGTGGTCCAACTGGCAATGGGATCTGCTCCCATGTCTACCATGGACCGGCTGTGGCTGGGTGCGACTTGCGGCGGCTTTCCATAGATTTCAAGGTGGGGTTGCGACGGTTGCGATGCGAAAAAAATCTGCATTTCATTCATTTCATTCCTGACTTCTGGCACATCTTCTGAGTTTTCCCAAGAAATTCTTTTTCCAGATGCCGCAGCAGTAGGTAAACCATGGTAAACCGAATGCCCCGAGGTTTTTCTGACATTTTCAGTCTCCGTAGACAAACATTGGGATGCCTCGGGATGTGAAATGACCAAAAGGACAAGGTTTTTCTGGGATGTTTGATAAAGGACATTGCTCGACGATCATCTCTTATCCTTTATGGATTATATTGGATTACTATAATTTAATCAGATTAAATTATAGTTAAATTATAGTAATCCAATGTAATCCATATATAAATGATTTATATTGATTTATAGTAATCCAATATAATCCATAAATGATAAATTTAATCATATTTGATGTAAATCCAAAATCCATTAACCAACCACTAACCATGAACGATGGGATGCTTCACCGCCCATGGCTACAGATCAGGCACCCCCCCGTCAGAGAGAATCGGCGTTCGCGGCAGACGTGTCGTTCGATGGAGCCTGGTTTCACCCATTTTCCGGCGACATCGACGCCACACAACGCGGGGATTTCCCATCACTTTCATGGAGATCTTGATCAGCAAAAATGTGGCTTTCAGCTGTACTGGGGAAATATGACACGATTGACACGATGTGACAGCACAAATTACCCGATTCGGGAGTTCAAGAAACCAGTTTTTCCAGCAGCCAATCAGGGTTGAATCATGTTGAATCACGACGGTTTCAGGTTGAAGCTGTGCACCTGTGCGACTAATTCACCCTGCCCCTGAAACCGAGGGCCTTCATCCGAGGCTTCACGACGTGAGTCACAGATGTCGCGAAAAAATGTGGTCAGACTGTGGTTTGGTTGGGGATAGGTCAATGGCTGTGACCATATGGGGATGTGAACATGAGCTATGTTGAAAACGAGGCTGCCAGGAGGGGGATCTTCCATTGGCCCGCCATGTTTTCGTATCCTAGGAAATCATCCTTATCATTCTATCACTATTCTATCACCCTTAAATCCATATTAAATCCATATTAAATCCATATGAAATCCATATGAAATCCATATGACATCTGTATGAAATCCATATGAAATCCATATGAAATCCATATGAAATCCATATGACATCTGTATTATTTGCCGTTTTTTGTTGTTTCATCGCAGGCGCTCTGGTGAAGACAGTGAAGAAGAAGATCAAGGCCGCCATCCGGCGCCATCCGGGGATGATTGGGATGCTCATTCCATACAAGTCATAGAATATTTTTTGGATAAATGATGGATAAAAGGGTTAACTATGGTTAACTGGATATTCAGAAATTCTTGTTGAGTCTTGTTGTGTTGGTTTTTTTCCCCATGTTTCTTTTCCGTTGATGTTTGAGAAGCATCATGGCTTCAGATGGATCCAATAATATTAATATGTGCTTTGGGATGATGATTCAGCCATGTCAGCCTTGTCCCAGGTGCAAAAGACACAAAAAGAAGCCAAAGGACAACGAGAAGAGTTGTGATACACCTGAGATCCCAGCTGAACGATCCGTTGAATTGGCCCATTGGCACCAGTCGCGGCGAATAGCGTGTCTTGCTATTCTAAATGGCCCTTGAAAAAGGGCCGAAGAGGAAGTGTTGAGGTCGTTTCTTTCCTGCTGGAAGTAGCTCTGCGGGCTCGCCAGATTCTCGATGTTCTCTAAGTCCCAGTTTGAAGATGTTTGAAACTGAAACACATTCCACCAGTTGGGTTCAGCGGGGTCCTACTTTGGAAGGATGGCCGTGCTTCTCAGTTCAGCAGGTCCCGCTGTTTTGCTGTCCACGTCAGCAACGTGCGGTGATAGGCTGAACGTCCCGTTCCAGTGGCTGGTGTGGAGGACAAAAAGGTTCGCTTGGGGACTTGGGGGCCGTGTTTTCTTTTGATCCCAGAGGTTTTGATGCAGATCTATCCAAAATAGATACCCTCTGGTAATTTAACATAGCTATTGAAAATGACCATTTATAGTGGATTTTCCCATTAAAAATGGTGATTTTCCATAGTTATGTTAGTTTACCAGAGGGTACATCATCAGGAAAAAGGATTTTTGAATGGCCCATCATTGACTTGGGAAGCCAGGGGAACCCATGCCTGGTTGCAGATGTTGCAGACGTCCAAATGGCCATGACTCAAAACCTCTGTAAAAATAAACGATGAGTCAGTATTGGTAGGGAACATCTGCAGGAGAACCCTTTGATTGGGCTATTTTTTGATATTTTTTGATATTTTTTGCAGGCAAAATCAGGGTTTCCTCTAGATTTTCCCTTAAACCAATCCATTAATCCATCCGGTTGATGCCCATCGCCTAGGCTGTTGGCGTGTGCGAGCTTCGCAGTCGGCGCCAATGTAGTGCTGGGAACCGAGAAGGGCAACAGATTTGAGGCTGTTGAGCTATAAATCGTTGGGCGAATCATGAAAAAAGGGGATTGAAATGGGATATCAATGGGGATTTGAATTGAAGTACAATAGTACCATATAACACATTATAAAACTAACTCTAGTCAGACATTGGCATGATCATACACTGCACATATAAAGGGTATCATCAAAGAGGGATTTACCCAGCGGAAAGATTCCCATGGGAAGGATGACCAACAAGGGATTTCCTTGAACACTGCTTTGAACCAAGCCAGCTGCATGATGATATGATGCGTCTTCTTGTGCAAATCGGCCCGTTTGAGTAGTTGGATCATGTTGGATCATATTAATTCAGATTGGGTCGAAAGTTCATGAATCTTCTTTTCCATTTTTGCAGAGATGTCTTTTCCATATTTTGATCACGGCACATAAACATTTTGTATCCGTTGGACAGACAAGTTCTGTCCTTGCTTCGTGATGTTGATGGGTAAATCATGGTAAATCCTGATCGCATCTTCATAAACACAATTTGATTTAAGATATTTAAGATAAATCCTAATCTACGTCAATCCAGGATTGGTCAATGCATGTTTAAAAAGGCTCAGTTTGCTGATGAAAAAACTGATTTCCCCATCTATTTTCCTCAACCATTTTCCGAAAAACAGATCCAGTGGAAAAAACTGGTGAAGTCCCTCTCATTTTCCATCAATTTTTGCATCAATTTGTCATATGTTTTCCCCCGAAAAAACCGTTATTTGTCATATGTTTTCCCCGATAGATCAATGTTATTTCATATACATTCATGTATATTCATCTGATTTTCCCCAGTATATCCATATATTCCATTGCTTTATGATTGGGTTTACCACATGAGTTTTATCATGTTTTATCATCTTATGGATCCAGAATGATCCACAGTTATTTTTCCACAGTTATTTGTGGATCATTATGGCAAAACAACTGTGGATCATTCTGGATATAATTGTGGAATAATATTCTTTGCATGTCTTTTCCCTTTCCATCGTTATTTGTGGAAGTCGCTGGACTGATGGTAAAGATTCGGGGAATCATCCGCAAATGGCCAAGCAGTTCAGCTGGTTTCAGGCTAGTGAATTATGATGAGTCATATGATATGAATTGATTTGATATATTCAGTTCTGCTTTAAAACCCATTAAATTAAATCCCATTAAATCATTTATGAATTATTATCAGTCAATATTATATGACCCATTAACCAACCATTAACATATAATTATGTATATATATATTAAATTGATTTAAATTGTTATATGTCATATGGAGATGGGTCAAAACCTATCATTACCATATGTTCGAGGAATATCGATTCATTAAGCAGCTATTTTAGGGTCCCATCCGGGCACCAGGGTTTTGACTCATTCAATCCCTTTTTTTCAAATTCACATGAAAAACTGCTTGAAATCCAATTTAACCAGTGAATTACGACAATTCCCATTTATATCTTGTCATATGCACATGATATCAAACGGGATGGTGTACTATGCAAATGATAGAATGATGGTATTCAAATGGTAATTCCCCAAGAAATCCGTATATATATATATACATATACGTTATATATATATATATACATACATTATATATATATACGTTATACATATACCATACCTTGACCTACTAAACCCTGGAAAAAAGTAGGGTTTGTCTGGAAAACCCGGTTTTCCGGGCTTGACATACCGATAACCCGGTTTTGCTTCCGAAAACCCGGTTTTCCTGGAAATCGGAT
>Ga0126342_10008350_pt1 | contig 18546 bp, 16 predicted proteins | sample Cyp1metagenome_FD_92528 | JGI IMG/M metagenome (GOLD analysis project Ga0126342, IMG submission 92528) | Coral microbial communities from Lord Howe Island, Old Settlement Bay, Australia - Cyphastrea 1 metagenome | ecosystem: Host-associated > Invertebrates > Cnidaria > Coral ...
ACTTCTACATTCATTGAAGATCTTCAATAAGGGTTTAATTCTCCCACCCCCGTTAAACTTCTACATTAATTGAAGATCTTCAATAAGGGTTTAATTCTCCCACCCCCGTTAAACTTCTACATTAATTGAAGATCTTCAATAAGGGTTTGATGATGATGATGATGATGATAATGATGATGATGATGATGATGATGATGATGATGATGTGTAAGAGACTCACACAGGTCCCTATGCTGTGCGTGCCGATATAAAACATGAAGTTAGCCATGATGCAAAAAACTCCCAATTTTACCACGTTTTCAGCACATACGAAGATGGCCGCCGACAAGCGCGGGCAAGACAAGGTGTTTGGCCGTAATGTTACTATTAGTAAGTGAATTATTTCACTATTGTCTGCAATGTAACTATTTCAATTGCATAATGATGACACTTACTTTAAATTATCAGTTGTTTCCATTGTTTGATTTGTCACTTATAGTGTGACCACTCATCCGCCCATCGGCTTGCCACAATGGCCAAGCTTAGATACCCTGCATTTTTCCTCCAAGCTGGTCTGCAGCTTTCCCCCTTTCATGGCCAAACAAATGTATATATATATATATATACTGTGTATATATATATGCATGTATATATATATGCATGTATATATATATGCTTATATATATATATGCTTATATATATATGTAGTGAATCAACAAATCACCCAGCACCGAATTTTACCCAACGTTTTTTGCTGCTTTTAACAGTTCAAGCGCCATATTTCCCCGTAAAGGCCGACCCGGCCACCGAAAAACGCCGCCGAGGCTCTCTTCGAGCCGACGCAACTTTTCCTGGAGAACCTGCAGTCCGTTTCCAAAGTCATGCTGTTGAATCCTCCACTCATAATTAATGGTCAGCAAAACGGTATTTTTTTTAGCCTGGGAATTGCCGAGGATTTGATAGGTGTGGGTCAAACCCAAATGAAAATCAAAATCGACTTTTTCATAGACTCAATGATCAGAGTCCACATGTTTGAGGGATTTTGAGGGTGTATTGCCACCTTTACCGATGTGTTGGCCATTTCACCGGCACACCGGTTTGCCTCGATGGTCCGTTGCGCATCACTGGTTCCAACCGATATCTGGCGGAGGCGTCTGTGGGAGAAGGTTTGCCACCCTGTGGGTATGGGAAAAAACAACAAGAAATGCTGGGTCTTTAAATGAATTAACCACTAGAAGTAATGGAATAATTAGTAGAATTTGATGGATTTAGGAAATTTCACCATGAAGACTGGGTATTTCAGCAACAAACATACAATATTCAACATCCGGTAAAGCAACTTCAATATAAAGATCCATGATTCTATAGGATTAGATGGGGATTAGATGGGGATTATGATGGAAAACCAGACAATATTGAAGATTCAATGCGTTGGTTTTCAAGGGATTTTTCACACGGAACGATGGAAATGATTGGTTTATTGGGCTACAAATCTAGGATGCTCTTATAGATCTTCCCAAGAAACTCCTCTGGGATTTCTGATTTACCATCGGCAAGGTAAGATAGATGTCGAATTCCCATGTGTTTCCTCAATTGCTGACTTTACATGGAGAAATGTGGATATTCCATCTCTGAAAATGTGGTACCCTCGCAGTTTCATGGACAATTATGATGAACCAGGGCATGTAGGAATTCCTTATTTTCAGACAACTCGCACAATGGTGATTTTTTCGCAACAATCGATGGATTGATTAAAGAGAAACTGTGCAGGAAGAATCAGGAAAGCATGTCTGGTTGGTGGTATACCTACCCCTCTGAACAATATGAGTTCGTCAGTTGGGATGATTCTTCCCAATATATGGAAAGTCATAAAATTCATGTTCCAAACCACCAACCAGAATAATACGTGTGGGTTGCCTGCAAAAGCGACTTTTGAGAGTCGTTTTTAAGCATCAGTCTTCAATGGTTGGTTGCCTAACTGACAGGTGAAGGACTAAGGATGATTTGAAGGAATTATGATTTCACCATCTTTATAAACTGACAACAAATGAGCCATGTTCTAAATGTCTCACATCCTGGCACCAAATAAGGAAATGCCTACGCCATTGCTTACGTCTTGCTTACGCGCACCAGAGTTTTGCTTACGCCACACCCTTACAAGGGGCCCCTTGCTTAACATGAACACAAGGGTTTAGAACGTGGCTCAAATCGGGATTTTATGATGTAACCAAAATTTTAATTCATGTATATATTGCTTTTGAGGTTAAGACAACATGAAACGGGCATGGAACCAACAAAATCAAGGACATGTTTTGGTTTCAGAAAACAGTTTGGAAGTTTTTGGATCAATGGTGAACACCAAATTTAAAACTACCAGCCAACCACACATCAACATTATTTTTGCCTGCTATCCCCACGAGTCTTGACTGCAATAATCTTACATAATCTATGGTCTCTAGAGTCGAGATGTTCCATTGCAGTACTGAAAGCTAGTTCCATTCATGTTGAAATACCATGTGCATTCATGATTCCTGGTTGGTGGTATACCTACGCAACTGAAAAATATGAATCAGTTGAGATTTTCTGAAAATCCCAACAAAAAATGGGAAAGTCATTCAAAATTCCATGGTTCCAGTCACCACCAAACAGTATATAACCATCATATACCATCATATTCCCATTGTTGTTGGTTTATACCCTATTTTTAACCACTATTAACCATCACTATTAACCTCCATGGTATAGTTAACCACTATTAACCACTATTTTTAACCACTATTAACCACTATTAACCATCACTATTAACCAGATAAACCATAGTTGATGTTCATTGTCATTGTCATGTCATCATCCCACGAAAACCCGCGAATTTTTGTCCATCCGACCTCTCCGACCTCGGCAGCTGCTCCAGGAATGTAGTTGTCAACCTGATCCCATCCAAATGGGACCCCGACGGGACCCCGACCCCTGGGACGGGTCAAAACGTAACGAAATAATGGTAGTGGTCAAGAATCGAAGGAACTTCATCATGGAAATGCATGGAAATGTCATCCATGTCCAATCCACTCACAAACAAAACAACAATGAGTATTTCCCCATGGGGGAAACTAGAGAAACTACGGTAACTTGAAGCACTCACTTGGATGTCCAAATGGGCACATCGGCACACTGTGGGTCCAAACTGATCTTCATATGTGCAGCCATTTCTACCAATACTTTTGTTGATTGGGTCCCAACTTCGATTTTGCTTAAGGAACCCCAAAAAATGAAAAACATTCCCTATAGATTCCCCAAGTAGTAGATTTCCCATTAGGAAAATCAACCATCACCTTTTCAACAAACCCTTGCCAAGTCCTGGTAAAACCAAGGTTTTTCTTCAAGCATCAGACTTTTGGGGCTATGCCCCGAGAATGGATGAGGTCCCTGTTCTTCCTTGTGCTGCTATGAATAGTATCCTGGTCAGCAAATGCTGCCAGAAAGAAGAAAGTTCAATTCATTTCAATTCCCAGAATTTGCTGCCCACGGTCCATGGCTAACGCAAGATCAAGAAATTGCCTTGGGACCTCCAATTAGATATTACGGCAGAATCTCCTACAAATGGACTCGCATGTGTTCATTTGACATATACATATGGTATCATATGATAAAATACCTGTTACATGGGTTATATACAATGTTTGCCCATCTGAGCCAAGAAGAACTCTATCAATTATCAATTTCTATGATGTGGTTTTGCATAGGATTCACCATCCCCAAGTCATCTCCATGTGTATGGCTGGGATTGAAACCATCAATCCATATGGTGCCTCTATGACATTGCTTTGCTCACATTATTAGTTTTCATCAGTATCAACCTTCACTAACATTAATGATCAGCATCAACCATGAAAAATCACCATTAATTATCATTGTTAATTAACCATTATTAACCATTAACCACTAATAACAAACAATAGCAATCCAACAACCATCTCATACTTCTCCAACAAAATATCTCCGTGCCTCACTTAAGCAATTTCCCTCGATGGTGGATGAATTCAATTCCCATTGAACTCAATCAAATTTGCAAAATCTGAGGATAGTAAATCGTCGTTCACAGTTAATTTTGAACCAAATCGACTTCAGGAAGTCCAAGACTATCAATTCAAAGACGAAGAGCCGAACGTGCTTTGGTCGCAAATCGCAAGGACGTCAGGGACCTGCAGCAATTGAGTCAAGACGGCACCAGCCAAAAGGGAGAGAGAGAGAGAGAGTATACCCGCTGGCAATCTAACTTAGATATGGAAAATGACCAGTTTGGATTAATAATAGTAAGTTATATTATGTTGTATAGTAACAATAGTCATATAATATAGTAATATACTAATTAATCACCAGTTTTTCCGAATCACAATAGTGATACATTATGTTATTAAAAAAAACACGGCCATCTTCCATGGCTAAGTCAACTGGATCTGGGGGCGATTCAAAAACAAAGATACTTAATAGTTAATAGTACTGAGATAAGGTTTTTGTTTAGATGAAATCCCCTAATGATGAGAATTATAGATTAACAATGTACTATATGTTTAATTATCAATAATTATACTCATTATATCATAGTCCTAGTGGATTATGAATGAGAAAACAAAACCACATATTAATGTTTCAGCAAATCCAAGGAAACTAAAACCATTACCATGCTCTTCTAGATTCTAGATGAACGGAATGTCTATCCTCCAATTCTGGCACAGCTCCTTTTTGTGCAATGTGAGGCCCCCAAAGGGTGATGTGAACGTTGGTTAACAAAAGCCCCAGTAACTATAGTTATAAGTACCATTTTTACCATAGTAATTTTTGGGGATGTGAGCAAGAATTTTCATATTGCAACATCGTCACAGATGTGGCTACAGTAGAAGAATATACAGTATAAGTATATATGAACATCCCAATCCACTTGCTCTAATATTGCAATGTTCACCTGGGCTTTGACCAGATGGAGCCCCCAACCAAAAAGGAAGTTGGTTGAGAAGTATAGGCTAACGGATGGGTTTATGGTTGATATATCTACAATTGGATTGGTGAATAGACTAACTTACATTCAGTGATGTTCCTTTGGAAGAATGGAGTGTCGGTGTATGGTTGGTACAGTATACGATTCACATCAATTAGACCTATACAAGTAATGTCAACCCCAGGAAAAAAAGGGTTTTAATTTGGTTGGTACTCTCCAAATCGTGACAATCTGATACTTACATGGTTTATAAATCTAGGTTGGCATTGCTGATTGTTCCAGGATGTTTTTTTTGGGGGGAACCCTCTATGAATAGCCCCCGACCAGTCGGGAAATCCACGTCATCATGGCCAGTACTAGATACCTTCGTATCGAAGTAAGTGTTAGCTGGTTAGTATACATCTCCCTAATATTAAACCCCAAAAAAAATGGTCCCAATGATGTGGAACATCTGGGAAAATTCTAATTCACAAACCTGAAATAAGGAGATCTTGGGGATGATTTCCCGAATCCTCAACATGATTCCCATGATTCCAGTGACGTTACGATGTGTCACTAGAATTCAGCCAGCTACATCCCCTACAATAAACTGATTGGTGGTTGAGCCCTACCCCTCTGAAAAATATGAGTTTGTCAGTTGGGATGATGACATTCCCAATATATGGAAAAATAATCCACATGTTCCAAACCACCAACCAGCAAAAGACTTGAAGAACTCAACGACCCATCCGGTGGGTTAGTCATAACTGCATTTTCTCAGTACGAGACAATCTTCACAAACAATGTGTGAGTACCAGAGGGTATAGACCCGCGTTGTTTCTGGTGAAAAATGTGAAAATCCCATTTTTGGTTGCTTAAAGAAATGAAATCCCCAGCTGTTGGTCGAATCTCTACCTTTGGTTGGTCAAACCGCCATTTTTTGCTTAGCCCCCCTTCTTGGTTGGGGAAGTTCCATGAGTTCGTCACCACCAGACCCAAGATCTGTTCTTGGAGGATCATCCCACTTAGGAAGTGGTTTGTGAACTAAGCCTGGTTACCCGGCCTGGTAAACATACAAAAAGCTATTGAAAATGGCCATAGAAATAGTGAGTTTTCCCATTAAAAATTGTGATTTCCCATAATTATGTTAGTTTGCCAGAGGGTACTAAGTCCCAAATTCATCCCAATTCATGGATTTTGCTGATGATGCCCTTTAAAAATTACCACATTAAACTGAGTAAGATGATCCTCACCCCGTCATATTGTTGGTTCTATCATCTCATATCCTCACCGACTTACCCAACCAACTCAGCGAACTCAATAAATCCAGTAAAAATATCCGCTGATATAAGCCCTGGTTGGTGGTATACCTACCCCTCTGAAAAATGATGGAGTTCGTCAGTTGGGATGAGAAAAATCCCAATAATTCATGTTCCAAACCACCAACCAGGGCCACATTAACCCACCATGTCATAGGTGAGTGGGATTATAGATATTATAGTCGGATATGTCACCAGCTAATAATCAATCCCACTATAAATCCCACCATTTTGGACTTACTAAACCAACTCAGCTAACTGTAAATCCCACTAGATTCTATTTAATCCACCATTTAATCCGCCATTTTTGCTGGTGCTAAAAACAACTGAGGTCTCCCACTGCTCAGCAAAGGAAGCGGCTGGATGGACTGTCACCTGGCGAGTTGGGGGCCACATAACTCCAATGTTTCTATGGTTTATGATACTGCTAGAATATTCATTGGGATTTATAGTGAATTTATGTTAGCTAAGTTGAAAACCGTGTCTTATGGTACTGTATATACCCTCTGCTTATTTAACGTAGCTATGGGAAATCACCATTTTCAATAGGTAAATCATCATACCATACATCATTTAGAAATGGGCTATTTTCCATAGCTACGTTAAATAACCAGAGGGTATATCGCACTAATTGATGGTGCTTATAAACCAACTAACATCACTGGGGGGTACCACCTGGAAAAAAAAAAAACATGGTTGTTGAGTCAACAAAAAGTGCTCTGGAAGCAACATTGGGATCAAATCAGCAAAGATCAGGATCTCACAGATTTAACACACCAAAATTTGGAAAACCATGGAAAATTCATGGAAAATTTCATGAAAAATCATGGAAAAATCTGGCTTTGGGTCCCAAAAAACATGGCCAACTGCTGAACCAACCGATCCCCTCGGTGTCTCCCCTCTCCCCAGGTTGACCAGCAGAAGGGTTCGAGCGTCACCACCCAGGGAGGAGCGTAGCACCTGGCGACGTCTGTGCCCCGTTTTGGGGGTTTGGCTCTTTTTGGGTGTGAGAAAATCCCAGAGGTCAATTTCTGATATTTTTGAGAAAATCCGCCCAGATATTTCTGATGTGGATCTTTTTGAGGAAATTCACCCAGGGGTCACTGAGGTGACTATAGTGCAGAAAAATCGGTGTCACATTCCAAACCATCTTGGAGTTCAACCATCTTATTTGCAGGTTGCAGATCAATATTTGCAGGGCCAAAATGTTCTGCACCTTAAAACCTGTGAATTGTGAAATTTAGCCGTCCTGGGTATATCTAATGACATGTAAAATGTGAAAAAAATGTGGAAACATAATATGGAAAAGAATGTGGAGCAATATAGGGAAATTGAAAAATTGTTGATTTAACCAAAAGAGAAAAGACACATGTTTTAACCAACAAACATTGGGATTTATAAGCAAGAACAATGGTTGTTCCATGTTGTTCCATGTTGTTCCACACTTTGTCCTCGAAATGAATTCATCTTAATTGAGTGTCTTCACTGACAATGCCTAAAATGAATACCATCTGGTTATTTAACATAGCCATGGAAAATCACCTTTCTATGGGCCATTTCCCATGGCTATGTTAGTCATAACCAGAGGGTAATTCCAGCTCCACCGACTGAGTTCAGTGCGCGGGTCAGTTTCGAATCTCCTGAGGTTTCGAGCCGCTTTGATAAACACGGGCAACATCGGGCAACCGTTTTTTTTTTTCGACCTTGGATTATGACACAATGACAATGCGTGTTGCTCAATTTGAATATCATCGTTGCGGGGGATTCTTTGTCGGTCACATTCTCATGCACCACTGGCTATAGTTACTAGCAGGGTTACTATGACAAGTCCATAATGCCCATTAAAACCGTCAAACCTAATCCAACGTGTCATATAATATCATATATAATATCATATCATATCTATGTAGTCTAAATATGTTTAAATCCCCATAGTTGTTGTTGAAAGTCGCCGCTTCAAAGTTAAATATGTTGAATCCATACAAAGTGGGGCCCTCCAGTTGTAAATTGGTTTAGATTCGCCCCAGTAACTATAGTTACAAGATGTTATAAGTACCATAAACCATAGTTATTGGAGTTATGTTCACCAACTTAGATAACTATGGGGCACCACTTTGTAGTAAAATCACACGTGAAATCCATGTTCCACGGCATTTTGTCATCCAAGCGTCGGTAGGGGATGAAGTCGCCCCGCTGCGAAGGACTGCGCGGCCTGGGTCAACGATGGATATGTCAGCAGAAAAAACACCATGACGAAGAGGGAAATTTAAGGCATCCAATTGATGGCATTTTCATGGATTTATCCAATTGGTCACAGGATTTTCATGGATTTTTATGTTTTTTTCAAGATTTTCTGGGGATATAATTATGGCTTATAGTTGCGGGATGTAATGGGATGCTCCTGATTGGAGGTTGGTGGTGCTGAATAATGGTGAATACGCCCTCCAAGACTGGCGAACTGATGTGAAAACCCAAAGCCCAAAACATCAAAATCCCGAGCCCAGGCCAAAAACCAGGACTTAACAAGCTGAACACAAGGAGGTTTGTTTGAAAACTATGCGAAACACACACTCCCATGCTTGAAACCTCATGTCCCCCATAGATAGATGGCTAAAAGGCACCATTAATCATGTCGAGCATGGTATATCATAGCATTAGGGTGGCACCAGGCTTCATATTAATTATACAAGATGTCCATGGGCCAAAAACTGCTCCCAACACCTCAGATATATACCGTATCTTGGGGTTTCATGGCGAGTGAAAGAGGTAACATGACCCATGTCCTCCCCTTGTGGCTATATTTTAACCTCTGGTTATTGAACGTAGCTATAGTGAAAATCCACCATTTTTGATAGGTAAATCGTAGCTTGTCCTCATAAATCATCTATAAACGGGCCATTGTCATCCATTTTCCATAGCAAGCTGCAAACTGTTGAATAACCAGGGTACTTCGAATGGGTTCGAGCAACTTACCATAAACCAACCAGGCTTGGTCCATTTTGCCGTTGTTGAAGCCCTGCCTCGAGTGTTCAGCGGTTCTGAGTGCTGCCGACCAAGTTGCACCTAGGATGGGAAAAAACACCTGGACGACCATGCTTTCGACCCACTAAAACATGTAGATGGGGATCCTTCTCCCAAGTCAAGGAGAAACTAAAACGTATACTTGACACCAGCAACTGAACAAAGCAAAACATGTTTTTTCCCTGGAAACCAGGTGTTTCTACGAATGAGTTCCAGCAATGTAAACGGGGGTCCACCGACCCCTCGCGGGGTACCGTTGTACCCAGGCTGCGAAGATGGAACTTGACTGAAGTGGGGGACGAAGCCGCTTCAAATGAGCTAGAAAAGGACAGACTTCCAAGACTATCGGGAAAAAAGTAAGAACATGTAAGAACTATGTTCAGTCATATCCAGTTGATGTGTTTCAACCCTCTTGAAACATATGAGTCGATATGAGCGATTGGGGGATCATCATGCCATTTCTCAAGCTGGAATGCAACAAGAATTGATTGAAATCGCCCCTGAAAAGTCCTGAACATCTTTGACGACTTTGGGATGACACAGTCAACACGAATCAGTTGGTAAGTCATGGATTTTTTTTGGAGCGGATTATGGCATTGGGTGAATTATATAGGTTTACCGAAGTTCAAAAGATCATGAGGTCATGGGGGCAAAATGATCATTCCCAAACTGGAAAGAAGCCATCACTTTTTCTGTGGGGGATAATCCCCCAGATGCTGGTAGTTATAACCCCAGTTCGTAAGTAGGTTCTGGGGCCCCAGGAAAAAACGTGGGAAGTATTCGGTTTGTCCATGCTTAAATGTTAGTCACTTAGTCCAGCTTTCCAGCTTTCACTGGGCTTATAACCTACTGACTGGGGTTATAGGCCTCATGGTGAAGTCAGGCTGGCCACTAGGCTGCTGGGTCTCCCACCAGATCGACTCAACTCCCGCCCGGAGCGCGGCGAAGGTGAAGCCAGCTCCTGAAAAAACAGCAAGAGGCGCTGATTTCATAACAGTGCCCAATTGTGGATCTGGCTACACTATGATTTGTATGTCTTGTACATATGGATTATATTCACACGATACGACATACTATATATGGCTCATATTTCCCCAACCTGAAATTCGTGTTTTTGATTTACTTTGGGGTGATTCCCCTTATATACTGTATGCTAACCAGCACATGAGGTGGACGGCCAGTGAGCCAAACTGTATAAAGGCTAGTAGCATCGCCTTATAATTGTAAGATCATTACTGTAACCATCATTATCCATCACCTATCAATTGTATACCTATCAATTGTATCAACTTAAACTGGTTGGTGGTATACCTACCCCTCTGAAAAATGATGGGCTTCGTCAGTTGGGGTTATGAACTTCCCAACTGAATGGAAAGTCATCATCCATTCCATGGTTCCAGTCACCACCAAGCAGTACATAGTTGTCACATAATGATCCATCATTATCCCACTACTATCCAATTTTTTTATCGCCACCACGGCTGTTCCAGTCACCACCATCTCGACCCAGACATTGGGGGCACCGGCTTGATGGGTTGATCTCAGCAGAAGGTATCCACAATGCTTAGTTTGATACTCCCATGATTCTTAAGGAAAATCCTAAACCATATAGAATAACAATAATGGGATACATAACATGTTAAAACATTATTCTAAACAATAATATAATATTATTATTTAAGGAGCCTCTCCATACAATTTCACGTTTCGAGTCCCGATACAGGTGCCGCAACTGCTCAGACCATCCCGAGCTCCTTTCTCAGCAGCGAAGGCGCTGCCCGGCGAGTGGGAGAACAACCTCAGTGGGCGACCAATCCATGATTCACTGGAAAAAGTTGTTGCCTAGACCCTCCGTTTGTACCCTTTTAATACCCACCATGTGATATGGGTTCAGCTCAAGATGGTGGATCTAATCTGCAAACTAGATGTAATGATAGCCAAGAATTTGATATGGGTTACCCTCTGGTAAACGTTTACATAATGGAAAGATCCACCATTTTTGATGGGTAAATCCACTATAAATTGCCCATGTTCAATAGCTATGGTAGTTTACCAGAGGGTACCCGTACAAATGTGGTTTTACCCCATAATCTAAGTACTTTATGGTACTTTCACCATTTGTTGGGCTATTTACAGGGTTACACACCCCTCAACTTCCAGGCAAAGGAATCAGATAGGTAACCAACCACATGTTATCAGGTAAAATCATCCTGGTGACCTATCTCAGAGGTAACTGGAAGGTTGGGGTGACATCGTGATATCCCATAAAAACAATTGGTAAGATTGGGAAATAGCCATCAGGAAATAGGTTAACCAACAAAAAATCTCAATGAGCTGACTCAGGGCAAAAACGGCAGGAAACCATGGTTTTTAACCCCAACTAAGGGGCTTCCGGTTTCTTTTCCATGCAAATTTAAGGCATTTTCGCAGCTCTGCCAGAATTGGGTCCTTGGGTCCCGCAACAAAAGGTCAAAACAAACAAGACAATCCCAAAAGAATCCAACAGATGTGGGTTTGTCTACCCCCAATTCATCCCAAATCCAATGGTTTCTGAAGGTTGATCATGGTTTATCCTTGTCGCGTCGCGACTGGGGACATATTTGGGGAGATACTAACCGTTTTCAAACGCACCCATGTGCGTAGGGTCGGTACGTGGTGTGTTGATGTGTGTTGTATGTACAGCTAAAGGATGAGAAATGGACCATATGATGTGTTGGCTGTAATTCCAAACATACATGTAATCATATATTGAAACCATGAGGTTCTGGCTCATGGCTTTGAGCCATGCATGTCGTGCTAGCCAGCCAATGGATAGCACAGTATGGGTTGTCAACAGAACATCCCGGAATTCCGTCCTTAGATCTACAATCATCATCAAAAAATAATCCATGAATGACTCTATGCCTATGCATTGACAATAGCCATTGGACTCAATTTGTTGGGTGGGTCATAGAGTTAGAAGTCCTACTGGTATGTCTAGTCTAGATGAGGTTTTAATCAGCCCAAGCCTGCACAACAACAACAACAACAACAGCAACAACAACAACAACAACAACAGCAACAGCAACAGCAACCACAACCACAACCACAACCACAACAACCACAACAACCACAACAACAACAACAACAGCAACAGCAACAACAACAACAACCTCAACACCAACACCAACACCAACACCAGCAGCAGCAGCAGCAACCACAACAACAACAACAACAACAACAACACCTACAGCTACAGATACAGCTACAACTACAACTACAGCGACCACAACTACTACAATCACTGCAACAATTACAACAACTACAACAACCACAGCTATCACTACCACTACACTACAGCACACTACAACTACAACCGTAACTACAACTACAACCACACTACACTACAAGTACGACTTCTCTACACTACACCACACTACATCCAGCAGTTGTGGGTGAGGTGGCCACTGCAACCACTCCAAAGAGTACAACTCCAACCACCTTTCGGTCCATGAGTGGGTTCGCTCGGCCATCAATGCATCACAACAACTCACCTCTCCCATAGATTCTTATCATTAAAACTTCCGCCACCGCCTCGCTCGGTACTACTGGTCAACGTTCATTATTGATGGTCCAAAAAATATATTGCATGGATAAGTGTTCACACATGTAAATACCGATGTACCTATGTAGATATTTCTTTGAATGTATTACTGCCCCTCCAAAACAATGTTGGCATTGGCGTCAAGCGGGTCCCCTTCTACCAGAGGTGATCCCCCAAAGCATCTGCAGCGATCCCTATGGCAAGTCTAATTGGGAAGTGAAAATCAACCATCAAATGGAGGTACCATTTGAAATTGCCAAAACGATGCAGAACAGATTTAATTTACCATACCTACATCACTATATTGAAACTATACTGAAGAATTCAAAGATGATTGAAAGATGTCATTATATAAAATTCAGAACTTGTTTGGAATTAGATGTTACTTTTCTACGTCCGTGCCCGGCCTGGCCAACAAACAGACCGCAGCCTCGGGCGAGCCCAGGTCATGTCCTGCGGGGGCCTGGCACCGAAGCGCTGGATGAGAACTGGGGAAGCCATTGGAAACCGTCATACCACTTGGAATTGCTGATTTGGGGCTTCCAAAAAAACTTTAGTTCGAGTGATCCCTGTCATACCTGTTTCTGACATATATTCTGACATTCTTTCTCGCACATCGTTTTGGCATCATATCTTTCCGGCAGGGAAGAGGAGAGGACAACTCCCCTCCTCTTCCTCCTCCTCCTGGTTGAGGTTCGGCAGTGCCCACTAAAATCTGGAACTCGCAGTTTTATCTGGCATATCTTCTGACATTCCTTCTGGCATTCTACCTGGCATACCTTCTGACATTCTTTCTGGCATATCTGCCTGGCGTATCTTCTGACATTCTTTTTGGCATTCTATCTGGCATTTATTGTGACATTCTATTCTATCCGTCATTCTATTTTCCGTTTCATCTGGCATCTTTTCAGGCAGTCATTCTGGGATTCTATCTGGCATCTATTCTGACGTTCTATCTGGCATTCTGTCTGGCAATCTCTGTGGCACCAGCCTCCTGAGCTCGCGATGTGTCGCGGGCTTCAGTCCCACTCCACAGCCCCCGAGCTCGCGGTGTACAGGCCCACTCCACAGCCTCCCGACCTCGCAGTTGAGATCCGGCAGTGCCCACTGTGATCCCAGTTTGAGGTCCGGTCGTGCCCACTGAGATCTGGAGCTGGCAGTTGAGGTCCGAAAGGCGGGCGGAAGGAAGAAGGAAGGAAGGAAGAAGGAAGGAAGGAGGGAGGGAAGGAAGGAGGGAAAGAAGAGGGGAAGGAAGGAGGGAGGGAAGGAAGGAAGGAGTAAGGAGGAAGGAGGAGAACACAACTCTGATAAAATCTAGAGACCCTCACCTGGCAGGTGGGGAATTTGAATATTCCCCTTCATCGATTCCACCTTTCTGGTGGATATCCCATTGGGAAAATAAGCCAAATCACTGACTGAACAAAGCCAGGGAGTTGAATTACTAGTTCCAAGGCCGGAAAATACTATATAAATGAGTTTTGGAGAAATTTGAGAATCTAGGTATCTCTTTCCAATGTTTCTGAATATTTCACCGAAATGGAAAAGGACATTACCTGGAAAATACCCTAACGACCGCAGACCCGGGCTGGAGCCTGCGCCAAATCTACCCACGATACACCTGTCAGCAGAAATGGCGGAAAAACTTGAGAGTTTACCCTCTGCTTATCTAACATAGCTATGGAAAATGGCCCATTTGTAGATAATTTATCTATCAAAAATGATGATTTTCCGTTTTTGTCTTAAATGTCCCGAATTGATCATTGGAAAATTTACAAGAAAATCTCGAGAAATCTTAGAGTTATAGGCTATATAGGGCTTTTATTGTGATTGTGGTTTGATATGGCTTGCTACTCAAAGAATGACAGAAACTCTGGACCCGCACCAGCTTCAAAGCCCAGCTGGGATGCTAAATGCTCCAGCCTCAGTCGTGGCTTCGGTCCCAGGGTGCCAAAGATTTCTACAGTTTGCCACTCAATGTCACCTAAGAAAAGGGTGGTTTCAATGGGAAAATCAACAATAAATGGCAACAAATGGTATATTTTCCACTGCCATGTTTCATTACCGACAAATCATAGATTATCACTGCTATGGGGTGCTATGGGTGTGTTCAAAAATTGGGCAACCACCCAAATCATGGCATGCGTTAAGAAGGGAAAGGATGATTTGATGATTAAAATCCCTTCCCCCTAATATTAAACACTCCTGAGAAACCATGGTGGATGTAGGGAATAGAAACCACTGAACGGGGGATTTTTTCTGATTAACCACTGAATTTTGGAGGGATTCCAACATTTTCAGACAAACCCTTCCTAGATTCTGAGGGCTCAGCAAGCCCCGGAGCATCTTCCGTTCTCCGCGCTGTAACCTGCACGATGTGGTGTCAACATGATGCTCCCTAGGAAACTGATGGTCAAATCAATGGTAGCGCTTTAACCAACAAGAACCCTCAAAACAGGTGGTTTCACACGATATACCCGAGGAGGTTTTCAATGTTGGTGGGAGCCGAACATCTTCACCGTCAGAAGCGCAACTTCTGTTCTTACCATTGCAATGAGGGTAGATTGCTGCTTAATTTAAGCGTCAGATCATCTCGGTAAATCACACTATTTTGGGACACCCCAATCCAATTCCCATCATTCTAGTGATGTCTAACATGAGGTCGTTAAATTTTATCCAGGGTCATGTGTGCCAATAACCAACCAGCAAGGGCTCCTTGTAAACCCAAATTGGGGATGGTGACTGTAAAATTTTGGCTGCCAGATTGCTGACCCAATTACCCCAAACTTTCATGAGGACCCAGTTGATTACCCAATTTCTTTGTGATTTGTCATTACTGTCGTTGCGTTACTAGTCGGCTTACTAATGAACAGTATTGAGCAGTGTCAAAAGACTGAATCCCGACTCTCGGGTGGATGGGGATTCCCACTTGCCAACTCTGGTTTTTGAAACTGCCCAAATGACTCCCACCTGCATGAGTTGCAACTATTCACTAATCTGACTTGAGGGCACGTTAATATATGTTTCCCCCATCCTAACCATCTTTTCTAGTCACGTCGCGACGTGATGTCGTCATAATCTATCCAGACATATCTCCATCATTCTACCGCAATGATATCTCATTCTGCCACCATTCTTGTTGGTTGAATCCTTATTGCTGATGAAACCACCAGGTACAGTAAGCATTGTCACCCCAGGGTCACCCTGACCCGCCTATCAACCTGGTTGGCTGCCAAGCGCACCATGTCGAACACGAAGGGCTCGTCGGGGCTTAACCTGAACGACTCATGCGGGGATGGGTCTATGGCAGCCAAAAAAAAAATAGGACAGTACCCTCTGGTAAACTAACATAGCTACTGAAAATTGCCATTTATAACCCATTAAAAATGGTGGTTTTCCATAGTTATGTTAGTTTACCAGAGTGTAAATTGCAATCCATTTGCTAACTGGATTTGACTTTGACATCTTTTTGGCGATGCTTTGAACATCAAAAAATTGGGGCTGGTATTATCAACAATGGTGACTGTTCATTTTTAACAATTGCAATTGACTGGCTAAAAACGGGATCAAATGGATACAGTAGTTGAACCAACAAAATATGGGGGCTCAACTGTCGAACATGCACCACAATTCTATGGAATTGGTTTTTGTTGGTGCCATGTTACATCTTGTAGGAGAATGCGCTGTGACAAACCCGGTTTTTCGTGGTGACCATTGGAGCAATTCCAAAAACCTGTTCTGGATTGGTTCAAGTTCGTCTGGTCGATGAAGAATAAGATCCCCACATTGCAGTTCGTTCAAAACACCGATCCGTTTGCACCTTCCAAAACTCTTCATCAACTGCAACGTTTCACAAAGTTCCAGCATCGGCACTGCGGCTGCACCTAGCCATGCAGCGATTTTTTCGGGTTGTCAATCTAGCCACTCGGAACAGTCTCAGGGATCATCACCCCATTTTGGGGGGAACAAGACATAGGTGAAACTTCGAGGTTCGATGGATTTGATGGACTGTTCATCTTGATAACACATCTATTCGTATGGGGATGAGTGAAACCCTGCAGTGGCATTGGGCTGCTCACCTACCCATAAATAAGGGGTACACGGTCTTCACTGCCACCGGCTCATCGATATTGGCATATCATTTAGATGGATACAGATGAATAAAAGAACACCCGGGTTTGTCTCAAGATGGGCGATATGAATCTCATCTCCGACCAGCCAAAATATTATCCCGGCAGGAAACCCCAAACAGTGTGTAGTTAGGATTCCAAAAGGAACGGTGGAAAGGACCTAAAATCATCAGTGGCTGCAAGCTAGCAGGACCAGAGCGACCCTAGTAGTGAAAAGAAGAGCCAAAGTAAGATCTTTGTTCAAACTATCTCTAAATAATCTCCGAGGAAGATGTCTGCTCTCTTCACCAGGTCTCTGCACAAGATCTCCAGAAGGGGTCTCCTGGCAAGATCTGTGTACAAGAGTTCTATAAGAGCTCTCTGCACAGATCTCTTTAAGAGGTCTCTTGGCAAGACCTCCTGAACAATATCTCTATAAGAAATCTCATGGCTACATCTTTCAAGCTCTCTAGAAAAGATCTCTGAGCAAGATCGCTGCTCTCTTCACCAGGTCACAAGAGCTCTACAAGAGGTCTCCAGGCAAAATCTCTGTACAAGATCTCTATAAGAGCTCTGTTGGCAAGATCTCTGTAAGAGGTCTTCTGGCAAGATCCCCGAGCAAATCTCCATAAGAGGTCTCTTGGCAAGATTTCTTTACAAGCTCCCTAGAAGAGGTCTTTTGGCAAGATTTCTGTGTGAGATGTCTCGTTTTGTGCGAGCCTGCGCGGTCGAAATGCACATGGACATATCACAAGAGCCATTTTGTGTAGAAATTTACAAGGAAAATGCCGGACGCCCCGGATACCACCTCGATTAAACACCGGGCCCTAACACTTACCGTTAGAACCCCTCAGTGTGGCCACACTGTTTGGGGAAAAATGTAAGAAAGGATGAAGGATGAAAGGTGACCATAAACCATGGGGATGGGGGTTTCGAGGTTCCAAACTTTGAAACAAGCCGCGTCTCCGACATCAACGGCGTCGCACTTCTCTCAGCCTCGTAGCGTAAGCCTCTCCTGCTGCAACTGTCGAGCCTGTTTCAGCAGGCTGCCTTGGTCAAGGAGGTCTAAACCTAGGCGCCAGGTTCGCGTTGCTTCACTGGCATGATCATGGACCCAAAGGCATTGAAACTTCAACAAATGTTCATTTTCTATTTGAATTTCATTAAGAAAACTATACTTTTTTGGTATCAACTCCAAAAAATAACCATTTGCCGAAATATATTGAAATATCTAGATTTCCATAGTTTTGCCATGTTTTTCTCCATGTCATCCCCATTTTTCCGATGTTTTTTTCCCACATGTTCTACCCATGTCTTCGGCCCCCCAGCACCTCGGCACAGCAGCGTCAGCTCGGGCATCGCCAGGCCGCTGTCACTGAAGCAACGCTCCAGGTCCAGCATCCGGCGCACGCGCTGACGCCAAAAGAAACAGGAGGTGGTTGGTGATTTTATGGTGATTTTATGGTGATTTTATGGTGATTTTATGGTGATTTTATGGTGATTTTATTGTGATTTTATTGTGATTTTATGGTGATTTTATGGTGATTTTATGGTGGTTTTATGGTG
>Ga0126342_10008351_pt1 | contig 18546 bp, 21 predicted proteins | sample Cyp1metagenome_FD_92528 | JGI IMG/M metagenome (GOLD analysis project Ga0126342, IMG submission 92528) | Coral microbial communities from Lord Howe Island, Old Settlement Bay, Australia - Cyphastrea 1 metagenome | ecosystem: Host-associated > Invertebrates > Cnidaria > Coral ...
ATACCAGCGATACCCCCCAAGTTTACCATATATCATTATTGTACAAACGTGTGGTAAGCGATGGGACCTTCCCAAATTTGTGAATGTCCTTTCCGTGAACCTAGGGTTTTCACAATCGCTCATGTATCGGTATGTGTATATATAATATATATATATATATTATAGATACAAGTATATAATATGCTATCATAAATGATAGAATATTCTTTCGTTATATATATATATACACAGAGAGAGAGAGAGAGATCAGTACAAGGCATCATGACTAACGCTAAGGGTCAAGCTTGGCTGACGGCAAAATACTCAGCGGACAACTCCACTCTTCACGATGCCGCCTGGGCCTGGGAGAGAAATCTGAATATGGTGAGGGCCAGTAACTGATGGTCTCGGGGTAAAATATACTGTAGTCAGATGTAGTCAGATTGCGCCAGGTGATATAGAAATCAGCTGAGAATATCAGAGCATATTTGGATATATTTGGAAATGGATGAAATGGATGGGAATGGCATGAAATGGACGCAAGATTCCAAGTTGTGATCCCTGACGACTACAGCAGCTGCAGTTTGCCAACAACAGGTCACAGTCCAGACCTCCCAGATGAGGAATTGTGGACCGCTCAGCTAGCGGGTTCAGATTGCTGGTTGTCCTAGAAGGAGGCGTTCATTTTCCATCATTTTCCAAGATGTGCGATCACCAGCCAAGTTTTATCTCTCAACTTTTGTACCTACGAAATGGAATGAAATGGATCTATCATTCTTTTAGAAGGCAGCTTTAGGCCGCGTTTGACTTCGCAGATCCAAGCGAGATTGGGGTTCGAGGTCAACTCCATTGCACTTGTCACGGCCTCAGCAGTGAGGACAGTTTCGAAACAAGAACGGCTGCAGTGATACGACATGATACGACCATCCAACCGTCAGGGCTGCAGAGGAGGGCTACCTGGAAGTTGTCAAGTGTTTGGTCGAGGAAAGGCAGGACATGGCAGGACATGTTGGAAAAAAACACATGTTTTCCTAGTAAACCATATTTTGCATACATTTTGCATATAAAAAAGAAATGCATAACATGTGTGTGTGTGTCAAACTGTATGTATGTTTTAGATTGATTTAGCTTAATCATGCTTAATTAATCCAAAAGCTCTTTGAAGGCCTTCTCTATAGACCCCATATGGGACCATACGTGCATGTACTGCATATCTTACTGCATTTATGTTGCATTTATACCGACGCAAACAAACATATATGTATACGCATTTATTTTTAGGTCTTCAACATTTAACCTTACATAGAAAAAACATTTGTGTTTGCATTTCTCAACATTTGCGCTTGCATTTCTCGACATTTGTGCTTGCATTTCTCGACATTTGTGCTTGCATTTCTCGACATGTGTGCTTGCATTTATTAACATATGTCACATCATTTACCCTTACTTGCTCGACATGTGTGATTGCATTTATGGTACGTGCTCGACAAATGTGCTCTTATTGGACCGTAATTTGTCGTAATACATATAACTTTTGCCACGACAAATGCAAACAAATGCATAAAAAAATGCAAACATATGCAACAACAAATGCATATTAAATTTTGCGAAAATAAATTATTTTTTCATTACACAAAATAAGATCTTATTTTCACAAAATAAGATTTTATGCATGTGTTGTTGCATTCATTTGCAATAAATACTTATATATATATAATTATATATATATACTTACAATTGCTCCAGCATTTACAGTTTGTGTCAGTACATTTGCAAACATATATGCAGAGAAAAACTAAACAAATGCCACAACAAATGCAAACGAATTCCACAACTAATGCAAACAAATGCCACAACAAATACACACATGCCACAACAAATGCAAGCAAATGCAGAGCTTTGCGTCAGAAAATGCATCAAACATATGTAAAATTAAATGTTGTAACATATGTATGTTTTTATATTTATTGGGGTCCAGACCCCTCTAGAGTAGTGCTTTTGGATCAAGTCAATGTATGATGTATATATGTTGGTAATTGTTGCTATACATGAGCTATCATGAGCTTGTGATAATTCATAGCATTTTCTGGATTTATTTGGCGTCTGTACTGGCATCCAGACGTTGTGCTCTGTAGAAACTTCGCGTTTTTGACATGCAACCTGCGCCGATGCGGCAGATAGCAATGGTGCGCCGCGTGTTTGATGTTGGTTTGATGGTGATTCTGTGGCCAAGGGTGGAAACCCATGGAAAGCCTCTCTTGACACTGTAACCATGATGGGACATCTTTGTGATGTTTGTAACTTTCCTGTAGCCGCTGCCGTCTTGGATTCCAGGAAATACATGGAAATACTCCGTTGCTGCTTGCAGCCAAGGAGCTGTTCCAATAGACAAACCAGAGAGAGAGAGAGACTAAATTCGCACGGGCAGCCTCAAGAAGCTTAGTTTCTAAAGGTTTACACCTGCGTCTAGAGTCTAGACCAATCATGTGTCTGCCACTTCTTGATTTGTCACTGACGTGCAATGGACAGGAGGGTCGAGAGGACGTGGTGGAATACTTCTTGGCCAAAGCTAAATTGCAGCACTGCTGCATTGACTGGGGCAGAGTGTGATTTACGCAGAATCATCGTGAATCATCTATCAGAATCTATCATGGACTGTTGATGACTGTTGGATCACCACGCGGGTCACTTTGCTGGGTTGGTATGGGATATATGGATTCATGGATGGCAACAGGCTCAAGCGTGCCCTGCCTGTCTCATCTGCATCACTCGACCCCCTCGCTCTGCAAGAGGGCGAGTGGCTCGAGTGGGCCAGGTGAGTCAGGCAGGGGGTTAAAGAATGTCAGGCTATACATGTGCTAAACATGGCTGTACTATGCTGTACTGATATTATTGTGGCTTCTGATATCTTCTGATCAACATATGATTCCCAGAGAACTGCGAATAGAAACGACAAGATCGCGCTGGCTGTGAGTGAATCTTGCTCTCAGAATGCATCCAATATGTATTACGGTATATAGAACAACAATAATACAATAATGTACAATAATTAATTATAAACACATTTAATAAATATATATAGATGGATATGTGTGTGTGTGTCGGCATATATTCAACAGGTGGAGTTTATTGGCCATACACGGTGATAGGCCTTAGAGGATTGTCCCCCAGAAAAATGATCTGCGACTGTCCGTGTATCCTGCCATGGTGATCATTGCCCGGGCACCGGGCAATGAAGCCCTGGGGAAACCAACGGAAGAGATTCATGACCTCCATGATCGCCTTAACCTGATTAAGGCCGGGAGCAATTGATATACTTTGTGGACTGACCCTAAGTGAAACCAAAACTCGGAAGGTCTTGCTGTGCTTGAGCATGATTTCATTCACAGTACTGTACATGTCCAAATCCGCTCAGAAATGGAAGCGTGCGATAGTGCAGTTTGTTTCATAGACTTTCCCAAGCCTCAAGCTGAACACGGTTTGCCATAGGCGGGTGCCCATTTTCTGTGCAGCGCCTTTCTCCTTAGGTTCAGATAGCGGAGCTTTATGCCCTGAATCAAAAATTCAGGCAGGGACGGGAGATGCCTGAGAGTTTTTACAGGAAAAACCACGCCAGATGCATCCACAATCTCGTTGAGTGGGCGCAATGCAGGTGCAATTTCGAGCATCTTTCTGTTGCGATGCTGCATGCCAAGAAGAACCACCTGCTGGATGATGAAGAATTGATGCGATTGGAGACTCAGAAAATATGGCCTGGTTTCGTGTTCATGTTTGATCCATTTTGAGTTGAAACAGTCGACTGCTTCAGATCTTTGGCACTACTTGGTGTTCTTTTGGCAACTAATTTTAGCAGGCAGTGTGCTAAAAAATGGCGAGATCTAGTGAAGTTGGTGCTGGTGCTCTAGCCACTCCAGATCAGTGACTTGCCCGATCATGTCCAAGCAATCCTTGCGCTCCAAGGAAGAGCTGAACCGAGCTGCCAACGCTGCCAAGCACGAAGGTTTGGGCATTGATGACCCAGAGGAAGACAGCCAGAAAAGAGATGACAAGAAGAAGGACGAGCAGGACAGCAAAATAAGTTCGATGACTTTGTAGACATTGTAGGCTTGTTGGTGAGAGGCACAGGTCATGTCTTGATGTAGGCAGTTGCATAGTGTCATTTGATGTGTCCATGCGTGACTCAGACCGAACTCCTGATATCTCCTGAGATCTGTCCGAACTCTTACCGGCTCGCAGCTCTGTTGATCACTGGTAGAGGGGCACACTCCGTCTTCGTGAAAGCTTCATAGAGGGAAATCATGGCAGAAGATATTGGTCATGAGTGCGGCTTCGCGATGCTTCGGCTTTTGAAACCTCCTGAGTACTACTTGGAGAAGTGACTTGGACGAATGTTCTTCGGTTAGATCTCCAAAGATGAGGCACAGAAGAAATGATCATGGATTTCTGAACTTGAGTTGCACCACGTCAAAGGAGAGGGTATTGTATCATATTGTATCCAACCATGGCCCTTGACTTTGCCCGTGCCCGTTGTCCAAAGGTATGGCACCCACTTCTTCGGTTTGAATCGAATGCACTTGCTCATGGAGAAACAACGAAACCGTGGACAAGATGGCGCAGGCGTTGCCAATGTAAAGTTGGACATGGCGCCAGGCACCAAGTACATTCACTGCGAGAAATCCATTGCAGCCGACGCTTGGCGACCGCTTGGCAACCGCTGGGCAACCTGGTGCGACCTGGTTCGACTGGTGGAAAAACATAAGACTTCAGACTTCGGGAAAACTCACTGGTGGGATGATGTGAGATTTGCTATATACATATTACATCATATTACTATGATTTACTATGCTAGTTGCTAAGCTGGGAAGGTCTTTAAGTGGCTAAGAAAAAAACGAGGGGATACTATTGGGCCACTCAGATAGCAATAATGAATGACAATAGAGATAAATAGAGGGCAGGCAGATCACCCACTGGATCTTTGGGTCCTTGGAGAAGGCTGAGCTCAACCAATTCGCAAAACGGTCAACCAAGATCAACCAAGGATCCGATCGGAGATTTGTTCGGCCGTGTGGAAAAGCAGGCCACTGCCCAGTTGCATAAAGCACCAAAGGATGCCAAGTTGCCAACTGGCCCGGGCGGCAAAGAGCAAGTTGATCCCAGGTGGGTCAAGGACAGTTTCAACGTGTTTCAACATGTTTCTAACTGCCCAGTAATGTTGAAAGGATCAGGCAGGCAGACTGCACAGCACGAAGAGCACCAACATATAATATAGACGCAAAAGGTGTGCGTGTGTTTGTGTTTTTTATCATTGTTAGTTGTGCTCTGCCGGTCGCGAGGACAACATCCCTTTCTGCGGGGAGTCGTACTTGGCTCATGTCCGCTATGGAACTGACAGTGAGAACAGCATCGATCGATGTCATCCTGTGACACGTGAAAGCAATTGGATGACCAGAACCTTGGCTTTGACACGAAAAAGTTGCAAAATGTACATAAATATGCATACGCATTCATAGTTGTCAAGATATTATATATTATATATAATCTAATATATATATATATAATATATATATATATTCATATTTGTCAAGATATTATATATATATGTGTGTGTGTGCTGTGTGTGTGTGCATGTCGGTTCAGAGACGCAGACTCCACATGATTTAATAACGGCATGTTATTGATGCATATTGCAGCATACTGTAGCATTGCAGCATGTGCTTTGATGGTGCAAGGCGCATGTATGCGCGTGTACTGCAATCTCAGCTGTTCGAACTCTGCAAGTTTGATCAAGTCTTTGCATGTTTCAGAGTTTGAGCTTTTGCAAACGCCACAGGAAATCTCATCCTGGCTGGAAATTTCAACATCACCAACAACGAGGACCTCTTCGGCAGCTTGGTGCAACTTGGCCAACATCCACGGGAGCTCTCTGACACCGTGACGCTCTTGGAGAAGATTGGCCACTTCGTGGACAAAGAGAACAACGACCTCTATGTGAAGTATTCAGCAGCAGGTCACAGTCCTCAAACTTGTTTCAGTCTCATTGCAGAGAACATCAACATTGCAAGGATCCTACGCCGTGCTTCCAGCCTCTGGGATGGTGGATACTGCATTGCTGGTTTGTTGGGACATGGGGATGCTTTTGTGATGCGAGATCCTAGCGGAATTCGCCCTGCCTTCTACTACGCAGATGATGAGTTCATTGTGGTGTGCAGCGAAGCACCTTTGATCCAGACGGTGTTCAATGTCAATGGGGACCACGTGCATCCACTGCCACCAGGACAAGCACTGTGCATCAAGAGGAGTGGAGCTTGGACGTTGGATCAAATCCTGGCAGTTCGGTCGCAAGAATCATGGGGAGTGGTCCGAGAATCCGACTCACAGATGTTTTAAAATGTTAAAAGGAGATCCAGATAGATCCAGTCTCTAAGTGAAGGCCGACAGCCGATATAGCTTTGTGGATGTCTCTCACATACAAAGTAGGGTGTTTTTAATTGCATGCTTGCCGCACGCTTTCAAACCTTTTGTCATTGTCATTGTGGACTACCACTACCAGTAGTTGACATTGTGGGCTTCATATGGCTTCATTGTCAGCGTGACCGCACTCTCATTGATGCAAAATGCAATCTGAGGTGCCATTACCATTGAAGCAGTGCTCCTTTGAACGCATCTACTTTTCTCGCGGGAATGATGCTGGCGTGTACCGAGAGCGCGAGGAGCTTGGAAGATTGCTGCTGCCGCCACTCTTGAAACTCTTGGGTGAGAATTCATTGTCATTGGCCAACACTGTGCTGCCTGGCACGTTTGAGTTCATAATTGATAGATTCATTATGATTCATGGCTAAACTCTCGGAGGTGGCGGTGGAGAGAGAGAGATATTATATATATAATTCATTGATAATTATTCACACTCCATAGTTAGACTGTCGACTTATAGACATTATCCTCGAAAAGCACTTCCAAAATCTAACAAATGAGTTGAATCAGCTTGCAAGTTGACGGACGCACTTTGAAATTCTGCAAGCAAAGCAACCTAAGCCGCAAAGCTCTGAGGCTTTCCTTCATCCCCAACACCTCTGAGCTGGCCTTCTTGGGCTTGGCCAAGCAGGCGCAGGACCACTTGGATTGTCAGAAGGCGGACATCTTCAAAGCGCTGAAGGCCAACAACGGCAATGCTCCAAAGCTCAGCGATGCGCAATTGCAGGAGCTGCTCACCGCTAAGGTGCGAACTGAGAAAGTGGTGCACAAAGACGCCAAGATCCGCACCTTCATCCAGGAGGACTGATACTGAAAGTGATTTGAACATGTTTGGACCAATTTGGACTGAGCTGAAGGGATCTCAAGAGATAGGGCTGCCGTATATTCACCTTGGGCAGCACATGGCAGCATCATGATTTGAGTGCAAATTACTGTGTATGACATTTTCAGCGAATGCCGCGCCACGCAAAGCCACAAATCGTCACATGACACCAGGACTCGTCCCGCGAGCATTTAACCATGCATGCCTACGATGTGCACTATGGCACCGTGCGACGTGGTCAAGATGCCATTGTGGCTTTGGATGACTCCATCGTGCGAGGCAACACTTTGAAGAATGCCATCCTACGAACCCTCGACAAGATGGGCCCCACTCAGATTGTGGTGGTATCTTCGTGTCCTCAGATTCGTTATCCCGACGTCTATGGCATTGACATGGCGAAGCTGGGTGACTTGGCTGCTTTCAAAGCAGCCATTGGCCTCATGAAGGATCGGGGTATGGAACACATCCTGGACGAAGTCTACAAGATGTGTCGTGAGGAGCTGAAGGCACCGTTGAAGGCCGGGCACATTGTGAACCACGTGCAGAGGATCTACGAACCCTTCACCCCAGAAGAGATCTCACTGCGCATCGCCAAGGATGTAAAGCCTAGTGACTGCAAAGCCGAAGTACATGTTTTGTATCAAAGCGTGGAGGACTTGCATAAGGCACTGCCAGATCACAGTGGTGACTGGTATTTCACTGGTGACTATCCAACACCTGGTGGTGCCCGAGTTTGCTGCCGTGCTTTTGCCCTGTGGATGGAAGGAAGCACTCAGCGATGCTACGGCATCCACTCAGCTCTGTCCTTCCTGAAAGCTCGACGTCCCGCCTTGGTCTTGGGCAGTGGTGGTCGGGAACATGCTTTGGCATGGAAGCTCAGCAAAAGCGCGGAGGTCAGTGTCGTCTTCGTGGCACCTGGCAATGGTGGAATTGGCAACTCGTATGGTCAAGCTGAACCCTTTGATGCGTCTCCCATGGTGAATGTGGATTTGGCGATCACAGGTCCAGATTTTACCGATGTGATCAGCTTTTGCAGGCAGCATGATGTCGGCCTCGTGGTGGTGGGTCCTGAGCAGATGCTGGCAGATGGTGTGGCTGACAAGCTTCGCGAGGAGGATATTCCTGTCTTCGGACCAAGCAAAGCTGCCGCCCAGATTGAAGCCTCCAAGTCCTTCGCAAAGGACTTCATGAGGCGACACAAGATCCCCACAGCTGAATATCAGACCTTCACAACAGGTGGTTTGGATGCAGCGCTCAAATACATTGACTCAGTGTCCTTTGACGTGGTGGTGAAAGCCAGTGGCCTTGCTGCTGGGAAGGGTGTCATCGTGCCAGAGAGCAAGGAGGAAGCGAAGCAAGCTGTCAGGGACTGCACCTCAGCTGCCTTAGGAATTGCATGGAACTATGTGGAGCTGCTCGAGCTTGTAATGCTTTGTAATGTATCAATGTGATCCATTATACAATACGTATATTTATACATGACTTGTAATATGATCCATCGTGCTTCCGCTTTGAGAACAGGTCATACCAGCTGATAACTGCACAGTGCAGGGTCGAAATCTAACTTCCTGGTTCCATGATGTTCCATGAAGTTCCATGCATTTCTATGGATTTCTTTGTAAACAGATGCAAACAGTTTTTCTTGCCATTGTCGAAAAGGTTTGGAAAAGAACATGTTTGGTGAAGCTGGGCAAGAGGTTGTCATCGAGGAGAGGTTGCTTGCCTTGGAAATTTGACTGTGGATGCCGTTGCACATTCGGCCCAAAAGTCACGTCAATTATATATTAATAGTATTAATATGTATTAATATATGCATATAATTGTGTGCGTGCACATATATATATATACGTGTTTTTCATGGTGCGTCCATGTAGCAACGAGAGATCAGATTGGATCGAATTCTGGATTGATCTGGATTATGTTGATTGTATATTGCATATAGTTATATAATACATAAGTATAGACATCACTCACAATCATCCCATGGCAGCAGCATGAACAGTCTTCAACCATTTCAGATAAGCCTCTGAAAGGGTGTGAGCAAACGGTGGCGATAGGATGCGATAGGAACAACATCCATATGCACCTTTTCGGATGTGTGTACCTACGCAACGTCAAAATACACCATCTTTGTCAACAGCACCACAAACATCCACAAACAAGTTATGCAATTTGAGGCCTTGCTATTGCAGAACATAGGATAGTATCCACAGAGCCCGTTCTCTGCTGCCAAACGAAGAGGGGGCAACAGGGCGTTCGGCACAGCTATTTTTGAACGAAGTCGCAGTTATGACGGGCAGACCAGCAAGGTGCCATTTCAGATGTGGTACAAACATACGCCGTTTGTTTCTGTTTTGGACGTGCTCATTGTGCACACAGGCGGCATCCAACTCGTTTTGAAATCGACACCTCTCAGTTTTGAAATCGATACCTCTCATGTCATTCCAAGGTTTGGTATGGTTGTTTTTGTTTATTACGGTTTGGCGGGAAGAAGCAGCAAATGTATGAGAGTTTGGTCTGATGGGTTTCATTCGATTTTCTCCACTTAATATCACTTAAATAATAATTGGATCTAATATTTGATATGGGTATGGATCAATACCTATTAATACCATTTTTAGTGGGATGAACATCCATTTACCAGCTATTTTGATGTTCACCAGGGGTACAAGGTTTTGACACACTGCCATATATCACTTAATTGGCCTTTTGCATTGCTCTTCCGTTCCAAATGTTCCAAGGCTCTTCGGCCCTGAGTGCTCCGTCTTGGCCCTATGTGATGGACACCGCATCGCAGTCCTTCCACCTGCCCAGGATCACAAACGAGCCTTCGACAGTGACCAAGGGCCCAACACTGGTGGTATGGGAGCCTTTGCACCAACACCTGCAGCTTGATGGCAAATGATAATTCAATGATGGCAATGCTACGACACGATGTACGAAATAGAATTATATCATTATCATGAATTAATATGAATTATATATCTAAATCTACGAAATGGTAGTGCATTGCATGGATATATGTGTTGCGTTGTTGTTTGATGTCATTCCTTTGAGTTTACCGTATCATGGTTTATCATGGGATGCGGATGTCATGGTGCTTGAATTCTTTGACCCAGGTCGTCAAAGAAGAGATGTTGGAGCAAATCAAGAAGGACATCCTGCTACCGACCATCAATGGAATGAGGGCTGAGGGCAAACCGTTCATCGGTTGTCTCTTTGCAGGTGGCTGGTTTGTCGGAATTGAGTGCAGCACATCAGGGTTTTCTGCATTTTCAAGTCTAAGTGATTGTGCAAGAGTGTTGACTATTGTACATGTAGTCCGTCAATATTTCGATTGCAGCAGGCAGCTGCCATTCTAGTCCTTTTGATTCCTTCAGTGGTCGGGTTTTGAGGCCTGATGATTACCCCCAGCGGGCCAAAGGTCATTGAGTTCAACTGCCGTTTTGGTGACCCTGAAACCCAAGTGGTTCTGCCTCTCATCGAGGGTGACCTTTACCACATGCTAAGCTCCTGCGCCAATGGTGAGCTGTCGGAAAAGGCCATCAGCATCTCTGCAGACACCTGTGCTGTCACCGTGATCATGGCCAGTGGCGGCTACCCGGGATCCTATGCCAAGGGCCACATGATTTCAGGCCTTGAACGTGCCGGCATTGTACCTGGCGTCACCGTCTTCCATGCAGGTACGAAGCCCGTGGACAACCCAGCCATCTCCCTGACTTTGACGACCAGTGCAGGGGCAGCTGCTCTTCAGCGCATGCTTCACCATCGAACCATGACCAGAGGGGTGATGAAGCCCACCTCGGTGGTCACATCAGGTGGCCGAGTCCTTGCTGTGACAGCTGTTGCGCATGGTGGAATCTCCGAAGCTCGAGAACGCGTCTATGTTGCCGTGCGCTCCATTCGCTTCCAGGACAGTCACTACCGCAAGGACATTGGTTCTTCCGCCATTGCCATCCCTAGACCTCGCATCCGCAGCGGTGGGGAATTGGCCAGCATGGGCAGCATGGGCATCCAAGCCAATGCCAGGAGCTTCAACACAACACCAGAGAGGAAGAGTTCAGCCACTTACCTCGATGCTGGGGTGGACATTGAGATGGATGAAGCCATTGGCGCAAGCACCAAGAAGTTGATGCAGCGCACCAGCCGTCCAGGATGCACCTTGTCCAGTGAAGTGCATGAAGGTCACTGCGAGCTGAGTACATTGGGGTACAAGGCTCCTGAGGTGGTCAACAGCACCAATGGCATTGGAACAAAGCTGAAAGTGGCCACTGCCATGGGTCAGTTTGAAAGCATTGGCATAGATTTGTTGGCCCTTTGTGCCAATGATGTTGCAGCACGAGGTGCTGAACCATTGATGTTTTCCAGCCATCATTCCTGTGCCAAGCTGGATGCGCAGCAGTCCTTGCAAGTGAACCAGGGGGCTGCGGACGGCTGTCACGAGGCCAACTGTGCTTTTGTGGAGGCAAAGACTGCTGAAATGCCAGGGGTGTACAACTCGGGCACCTTTGACTTGGTGGGCTTTTGTATTGGTGCGACTGAGCGTGGATCACTTCTGCCCAAGCGGGATACCATGAAGGCGGGCGATGTCATCATCGGTCTTCATTCCTCGGGACTTCACAGCAATGGCTTTAGCTTGTTGCGGTCGGTGGTGCAAGCAGCTGGCATCCGCTATCAGGCTGCAGCTCCCTTTGATCCCACCCGTTCTTTCGGAGAGGTCCTTTTGGCACCCACACGCATCTATGTCCGTGCCTTGCAGGCTTTGACAAAGGCAGGACTGTTGAAGGGTGCAGCCCCAATCACTCGCGGTGGTTTGTCGCGAAGCATTCCCAGGGTGCTCCCGAAGCAGCTGAAAGCTCAATTGAAAGCAGAAAATTGGGAGCTTCCTGCAGTTTTCCGATGGATTGCAGCCAGGTGCAAGATCCCTTGCGATGAGTTGGCAGCCACTTTCAACTGTGGTATCGGCATGGCCCTGGTGGTGGCACAGGAACACAAGGAGCAAGTCATGACGATGCTGAAGAAGATGGATGAGGAACCTTGCGTCATTGGAGAGCTGTTCGCCCGAAAGGATGGCCAACCACAAGCCCATATTGATGGAGCTGAGAGTTGCTGGCTGATGCTTCCAGAACTTGGCGTGTCTCTGCCATTCCCTCAGGTGCTGTCGTCCTTGCAAGATCCACACATGGTCTCACGATCCAAGGTCTTGGCTCTGGGTGGTAGCGCACTGGCCACACCTCTCAAAGCCCTGTTGGAAGCCACAGAAATCTGGGCTTTTCCTGCCGAAGTGAGTGCAGTGATCAGTCTGAGTTCGCAGAGTCAACTGGTAAAAACTGCCAAGACTGCGGGCATCGCCAGCTTCGTTGTGGAACCTGAAGTCAAGGTGGGAGGCAATTCTTTCGCGCCCCCTCCGCGTGGTGCAGATTCTCAAATTGAGGAGCTTTTAGAAAAAGTCTTGGAGCAGCATCGTGCAGATCTCATTGTGGTCATGGATGATTTCAGCTTGGACCTCTTGCCCCTGAGCATGCGCAAGAAATGGGCCGGCAAACTCATCACTGTGAGAGCTTCGTTGGTTCCATACAAGGCTGATCAGGATCCTTTGCAGCTGGTGCTGGACGCTGGAATGTGTGTGACCGGCTGCACGGTCTATCAACAGACTGAAGAGGCTAATGGACCTGGTGAGATCATGCTGCAAGAGACTGCGCGGGTTCTGGAGAGCGACACCCCCGACAGCCTCCATGAGAGGATCATCGAGGATGCAGAGAGCAAAGCATTACCCGAGGCCGTGCGCCTGGTGGCCTCCGGAAAGTGGAAGTCGCGAAGGCTGAACAAGGGCCTGGGACATCCTGGGACAAGGGTATTTCATGGCCTTTCAATAGGTCTCAGGTCTCTGAGATTCTTTGATCAGACCCAAGGGATATATATTATATAATTATATAATGTTATATATATAACGTATATACTGTAATGCTTGGATATTGCTGGCCTGGCAGTATGGAAATTCATGTTGACCAACCGCCGGTTCAGATCTTTGAGAAGATACAGTCTAGGATTAATTGGTAGGCCCGTTTGGTCATTTGGATCCATTTGGAACATGTCATTTTGGAAGCATGCATTCATTGCAGAGGAAGTTTGTGTGAAATGATGCGAGCTTTGCGAAGGTCTGTGGCCTCAGCAGCACAGCCAACCCCTTCCTTGCCATCTACAGCGTCCGCAGCAAAGATGGACGGCGATGCCAAGAGATACGAACAGCGTGGAGTATCCGCTGACAAGGGTGATGTGCACGCTGCAATCAAGAAGCTCGTTTTAATCCTTTTAGCATAGCTTAGTTATGCACAGTTAAGTACCGGCTTGGAATGGTTTTGGATGTGGTGCCCATTGTGTTTCAGACATCTGCACCACGGGCCGAGAGTCGTTTCTGATCAACGGGAGGCTGTTACATTCTGGATTGTTTTAGGGTAGGCGATAGGGGATGCTCAAAGTTCCATCCGTGTTGTCATTGGAAACAAGTCTGCCTTGATCCATTGGAAATTCTGAAATTCTCGTCATCACACTCAGAAATCTCAGAAGGTGTTGGTGTTCCAAAATATGCAACTGCTGAGGAACATGGACAAGGGCCTTTTCCCTCGGGCTTTCTGCAAAGTGGTCCCAGACTTCATCAGCCGTGATCCGACACAGGCGATTGTGATGCATGCAGATGGTGCTGGCACCAAGTCCTCCTTGGCCTACATCTACTGGAAGAAGACTGGGGACATCTCTGTGTGGAAAGGTGTCTGGTTTGAAGATGTTTGAAGGTCTTGGTGGGACATGGGGAGCAAACTGAATCAAGGAAGCTGACAGACATGATAGGTCACGTTCGGTAATTTGACAAATCAAAGCTGAGCCAAAAAAAATAGCATGTGCAGGTAACTTGCAGAAAACTTGCAGGTATACTTTGAAAACTAGAGCGCAGCGTGCAATTCAAGACTTCAAAAGTCTTCAAACATTGCACCTGAGTTGGATAGAATTGGTGCAGATGTGTTTTCTCGTAGTCTCCTGTGGGTTTCCCCTACTTCCCACTGAGAGGATGACTGGTTCTCTATTCACATCCTCACCGAGGCATTGCACAAGATGCTTTGGTGATGAACCTGGATGATTTGCTATGTGTTGGCATTACTGACAACATTTTGCTGTCCAGCACCATTGGTCGCAACAAGAACCTCATCCCTCGTGAGGTCATTGGGGCCGTGATTGCCGGCACTGCCGCCTTGGTGGATGAGCTGAACAGACATGGAGTCGGCATCATCTTGACCGGAGGTGAGACGGCAGATGTGGGCGACCTGGTCCGGACCATCATCGTGGACTCCACCGTGGCGGCCCAAGTGCCCAGAAGTGATGTGATTGACAACGCAAACATCCGTGGAGGCGATGTGATCGTGGCCTTGTCATCTTCGGGGAGGGCCACCTATGAGGAGGGCTACAATAGTGGCATTGGTAGCAACGGCCTCACGGCGGCCAGACATGACACCTTCAAGCACTCCTTGGCCAAAGAATTCCCTGAATCGTTTGATCCTATGATGGCCGAAGAGTTGGTCTACAGTGGCAAGGTGGGATTGGAAGATCCCATTGAAATCGAAGGATTCGGCACCATCCCAGCAGGCAAATTGCTGCTGTCGCCCACCCGAACTTACGGACCCATCGTGCAGAAGATTTTTGCCGCTGGCCTTCGTCAGCAAATCCATGGCATGGTCCATTGCTCTGGTGGGGCACAGACGAAGGTTCTGCATTTTGTGGATGGTGTTCATGTGATCAAGGACAACTTGATGAAGACGGCCCCTGTCTTCAGAGTAATTCAAGCCAACTCGGGTACACCATGGGAAGAGATGTACAAGGTCTTCAACATGGGCCACCGTTTGGAATTCTATACCAATCAGGAGGCAGCATCGAAGATCATCGACATCTCCAAGACCTTTGGAGTTGATGCCCAGATCATTGGCCGAGTAGAAGCTCTTCCAGGCAAGAAGAAAGTGACCATCAAATCGGAGCATGGCGTTTTCGAGTATGGCTCCTAAAAGCCCTACAAAAGGACTTCGGGGCTTTCAAAGCTAGAGTTTCCTTCACTTGGTCGGGTGATTTGAATGATTGGTTTATTCGGCTGTTTAAAGCGCTGGGCTTTTGTGCGGATGTCGATTCTTGGGGGCGTCAGAGAATGCAAACCAACACCCGTTTCCAATCTCGAAGAGTTTCAACACTCACAAAAATCGGCAGTCTCATTTTCCTTACCTCTTTGCCAGCACATTTAGTGGTTTCTTTTCACATCCTGTGTGACGGGGGCAACAACGCATATTTGAAGTTTCATTCGTGTTGATTCAGAAGGATCACAGGCAGAAAAGGACCTCCAAACGCGTCATGGAGTGATGCGCCGTGGAAGGCACCCGCCCTGTACAGATAACGAGGGAGTGGCCTAGGTACCATGAAGATCCAATCGTGATACCCCTGTGCTGCCCCAAACTGTTTCATCCGCTGGCGAGGAATTAGATTTGCCCAAATTATCGGCATCGATCGGCGTTTTGTTCTTGGACCTCAGCAGACCTTGTGCATGGCTGTTGGGATGATACTTGAGGTGTTTGATGGGGGCCTGTTGAACCTTTTGTGGTTTGCAACGGGAACTGTATTTTTTGATCAGTCAAAGATAGCTTTTTAATGCTTTTTATATAAATGGAAGCTTCAACATAGTTTTTGAAGAACCAGATATGCAACACCTCAAAACAGAATGGTTATTGTGCGGGTGGCAAGTTGCTTTAGCCAAAATTAGAGCAGACATGAGTAGACTCTTTCAAGCATTTAAATTTCAAGCAACCACATGGCAACAACCACTGCATACAGCAGATTGCAGCCATTCTGAAGCATCTGAAGCTACAGCCAACCCGACACGCTTTGAAACATTTTGAGTCAATTGGACCTGCGCGCGAAAAAAAGCTCGGTGTTTTGAAGTGCGGTGAAGTAAAGGTCGCGGCTAGAAGGGAAGGATAGCAGTTCAGCTGATCAACCAGCACTGCGGCAGCTCAACAGGAGATGGAAAATGCTGGTGATTGCATTGGAGACTTAGAGAGGTGCTTGCGCAAAGTGGTTTCAAGGCCTTTATGGAAGAACGAACCTTTCTATCGCAACACGTTTGCAATTATATTCCAGGATATTCCAGGGAGCATTGCATTGCAACATATGGCATATTGATGCATATTGCAACATAATATTGGCAATTGGGCAAGCTGAGTTTTGGAAAGAGCACTGCATGATGTCCTTTGGATCTTCCGGGATCCTGGGCCGTCTTGAGGTTTCCGGCCACGACCTGGAAACCTGGGTGATTATGTGGCGATTGTGCGGCTAGATGTGTCTTGCCATGTCTTGCCACTAGAGCCAACAACCGCTGCAACTTCTAGGTGTTTTGTGTTTTTTGATGTTTTTGTGCGTGTTATTTAATATCATGTTTGGATCTGGGGGTGCTTCAGAATTTTGAAAGCAATTAATGTTGGATCCTGATTAGTATCGGGCCCCCCGCCAAACAATTCTGGGGTCCTCTTTAATTTGGATTTTTTTGAGTGTCAGATACTGAATAATGTGTGATCAAAAAAAATGATAGATTTCAATTGATTTCAATTTATTTTCAATTGATTTCAAGTGATTTCAATTGATTTTCAATTGATTTCAATTTACTTTCAATTGATGTTCAACTGATTTCAAGTTATATACGTTCAATTGATTTCGATTGATGTTCAATTTACTTTCAATTGATTTCAATTTGATTTCAATTGGCTTTCAATTGATTTCAATTTATATACGTTAAATCGATTTTCAATTGATACCAACTTACTTTCAATTTATTTACAAGTGATTTCAAATTAGTTTGAATTTATTTTCAATTGATGTCAACTTACTTTCAATTGACATCCCATAGTAATCCCATAGAAATATCATAGAAATATCATGGAAATCCCATAGGAATCCCACAGAAATCCCATAGAAAGATCATAGAAATAACATGGAATAGCATAGGAATCCAACAAAGAAATCCCATAAGAATCCCATAGAATTCCCTCAGGAATCCTATAGTAATCCCATAGAAATATCATAGAAACATCATGGAACTCCCATAGGAATGCCATAGGAATCTCATAGTAATCCCAAAGAAATCCCATAGAAACATCATAGAAACACCATAGAAATCCCATAGGAGTCCAATGGAAATCCCATAAGAATACCACAGAATTCCCATAGCATCCCTTCGGAAACCCTGAAGAAATCCTCTAGAAATATCATTAAACAAAAAACATGGAAACCCCATAGGAACCCAATGGAAATCACATAGACATCCTTTTGAACCCCCATAGGAATCCCACAGAAATACCATCGACATCCCATAGAAATCCAATAGTAGTCCCAAAGAAATATCATAGAAATAACATGGAAATCCCATGGGAATCCAATAGAAGTCCCGTAGAAATATCATAGAACCACCAACCATAGAAATTCTAAAGAAACCTCATGGAAATCCCATAGAATTCCCAAAGAAATCCTGTAGAAATATCATAGAAGTACCATAGGAATCCTTTTAAATCCCACAGGAATCTCATAGAAATATCATGGAAATCCCATAGGAATCCCACAGAAATCCCATAGAAAGATCATAGATATAACATGGAAATAGCATAGGAACCACAAAGAAATCCCATAAGAACCCCATAGAATTCCATAGAATTTCCATAGCACCCTTTCAGAAATCCCATAGAAATCCTCCAGAAATATCATAGAAACATCATGGAAATTCCATAGGCACCCCATAGAAATCTCATAGTCACACCATAGAAATATCATAGAAATCAACTAGAAATTTCATGGAAATCCCACAGAAGTCCCTTGGTTGGCTGAAGTTCACCCTTTGGAAAAACCTTTTGATTTAGACATTCTGAGAATTCCAAAGGAATGGAGCTAAGAAAGTAAAAAAGAGAAAAGTATTAGCAAAGTAAAGGAAAAGGAAAGGAGAGAATGATCACCTCAGACAACAGTTGGACACAACAGTGGACCCCCAAAACAAACATACATAATCATACATAAACATACTATTGAGGATCAGGGTTGCTCATGGACTCCCCCCTTGAAAAATTGTTTGGGTGCTGCTTTGAAATTACGAAAGCCAGCTGTCAAGCATGGCGAAGTTGGTCATTGCGAACGAAGTGAGAATAGGGGGTCTGGGGGGCGGTCGTCTCCAAACAGACGCATTTGACGCTTTTCCCCACCTA
>Ga0126342_10008352_pt1 | contig 18546 bp, 11 predicted proteins | sample Cyp1metagenome_FD_92528 | JGI IMG/M metagenome (GOLD analysis project Ga0126342, IMG submission 92528) | Coral microbial communities from Lord Howe Island, Old Settlement Bay, Australia - Cyphastrea 1 metagenome | ecosystem: Host-associated > Invertebrates > Cnidaria > Coral ...
ACACACTATACACACCATATATAATATACATACTATACATATACACTATATATACGATATATATAGTATTTATATAGTATTTATATAGTATTTATATAGTATATATAGTATATATATAGTATATATATATACTATAAAAATACTATATAAATACTATATATATTAATATTATATATATATGTATACTATATAATTAGATACTATATAATTAGATACTATTTATTTATATACGATATATATATATATACACTCTATAAATATACATATATAATATACACATTTACCTGCACCTGAAACTCCGGCAACCTGAACCTGACTTGATGCTGGCCTGGCTGCCAGTCATTCGTTGATACGATTGACATACAGTCAGTACATTACATTAGTCATATCATATCAATAAATTGTGGATAGCAACTGACAGAACCAACCCTTCATTCTTACATGTCGTTTTTTGCTTCTAGCTTTTCTTGCTCCCCATTCGGGACTCCAATTACTGAGATTTTTCACCACAACGGCAGATCCTTAAGGTGCAATACTGCAAGATCCTTGCGAACAAGGGTGACAACTTAGAGGCCGCCAGTGGGAAGATGGCCACCCGTTTCAAGGGTTTGCGACGCTCAGACCGAGAAATTCGCTGATATGAAATCCACAGAAATCCACAGAGTTGATGTTTTTTTTTTTTTTAAGCCATTTAAGTCTAGACTTATGAGTTTGATGATCCCCAGTTTTTTTGGATCAACTCATCCTAGATGTTCCAACTGGAAGTTCCTCGACGAACTTTCCCAGGCCTGTCAGATGTTGGTGCGCTATGGGCCACCGCCGGAACCCTCCAATTTTCAGCTCTACAAGGTGCGGGACTCCGGGACCAAGATCGTCTCCAATGCAAGAACGGGGGGTCGCACTATGGTATTTAAATTTAATAGTATATACAAGTATCTACAATTGTAATAGCATCTACTTATGACAACTATGGCACGCACCTAGTAGTATATATATAATTATATCTTATTATTTATATAAAGATACCTACTGTACGCGATGCATCTCCAGTATATGACCCTCACGACACCAGGTCATCCACACGGACCTCTTGCGCCTTGGTGTCGGGACGGGACATCGAAGATGAAAATGACGGGGTTATAAGTTGGGATACCCTGTGAAAAATGATGATTTAATGGTATTTACCTATGAAAAAGGGTGACTACATAAATTGGCTATCTGAATTTTGGTATCATCACTGCTCAAAAGCATAATTCTCCCATATTCTCCCTATCTAATTTGAATTTAGGGAATAATTTATACCTCCGGTTTCATCAAATCTGGCGATGGAAACTCCAGGTTTTAATCACTTGATGGTTTTTTTCCAGCCCATGTTAAATTACCGGAGGGGATCTGAAATTTGGGAATAGATGTTGTGATATGGAATCCCCATGAATACTGTGGGATAAAATGAGGATATCTATAGGTATATTGTATTCATGGGGATGTGACCAAGCATGTGTTTATTGGGGGTGTTTGATATATGTATATATATATGTATATATATATATATATACAAATATATTTATACATATATATATATATATGTTTGTTTATATTTATATATCATTTACATGTGACCATGATACACATGACATACCTATGCCTCAATTAACCACGATTTTGGCATCTTTGCATTGAGGCTCAACCACATGTCCACCACATGTGTGCTGGTTTCACTTGGTTGATGAAAAACAAGGGCTGCCTCTGATTTGCGGCAGAACGATTCTGCATTTTTCGATTTCTATCCCCCAAATGACTGGAGAGTAAAACACCCTCAACACAAAGTAAACATTTTGGAGAGTGATCAGAGTAGTTGTAGCGGAAAATGGATACATGGCGCAGTTTTTTCCTTTTTGGGCTCTTACAACCATACTGAACCATTGCTGTCAATTTGAATTTTGCCAGTTTCCTTCATCTCCAATTCTGCTGCTGAACTTCCAATCCGTGTTCCTTAAACTTCCTTGACTACCATTCTTGATATGGATGACCTTCATTCAAATTCCCATGTCACACTCCTGCCGAGAAAACCATGGCCAAAGATATGATTCTATGATCCATCAAGAAAGTCTTCCCTAAAGATCACCAAACAGGTTTTCCCAATGTACATCCCAGTTGCCCCCTTCCCACCTTCCAGCCATTTCCAGCCCCCCAGGGCCGGCACGGACGTTTCTGGAGCTTCCTTGGTGCGGGAGATGCTGTTGAGAGTGATGACGCCCCCGGGGGCCCTGGGAGGCGCCGACAGCGGATGGTGTTTGGCGAGTTGGGTTTGCCACATTGCCTGCTGGTGTCCAATACCCTCTGGTAATTTAACATAGTTGAACATGGCCATTTATAGTGGATTTTCCCATTGAAAATGGTGATTTTCCATTTATGTTAGTTTACCAGAGGTAACTATGGTTTTTGTTGGTGATATATCCAACCAGTTAATGGGATTATAACCCATTTATAACTGGGAGGACCCGTTTTTGCTCATGGTGTAGATGTTTGTTTTTCTTACGATGAGCAATGCTGTATCACTTGTTCCATACTTTTTGGTGATGTTCAACATGCACTTGTTTTTTTTTTTAAATCCTTCATTTGTTTTAAATGCCCCTGGCCACCTTGGCCTTTAGATTCTGGAAAAGAACCACTTTTTTGTTTTGCATATGGAGACATTCGTTTGGGGATATTGATTAACATTTGAGTCTGGTTCTCATGTTTCGTCCAAAGAATTTGACATAGATGAAGTTGGCAACCCTGATTATGATGAATCTTTAACCCACTCAGTTGTGTTGGTCAAAGCCACATTGTCTGCCGTTCAAAATGTCCATGTTTGTGCGTCAACCCCTATCCCGTATATAACACATCTATAGGTTTTGCTGCTTAGATACATTTTCTGTGAAATGAAACTGATCCACATGTTGACTGGTATCGCCTAATTCGCTCCATATCAACATTTGGATTAGTCACGTCGAAAGTGCCTAAAGGCGTAAACCCTCCGGTAAACTCTCCGGTAAACTAACTATAGCGAAGCCATGGCCCAGTTCTAGATGATGTACTGTACCTTTTTCAAAAGTGGTGATTTTCCAGTTTGTTCTGTAAGTTTACCGGAGGGTAAGCATCATAAAAATGGCCCAACATGGAATTATAGGTAATATAAAGATAAATTATAGATAATCATCTATAAATGGGTACATTCCATGGGCTTATAAATGACTGGTTGGTGGTTTCAAACATTTTTTATTTTCCATTTCATATATGGGATGTCATCCTTCCCATTGACGAAATCATATTTTTCAGAGGGGTAGGTATACCACCAACCAGTTATAATTCTAATTGTTAGAAAAACTTATAAATCAACTTAGCTAATGCGGTACATTCCATGGGCTTTCTTTATGATTTCTATTACCCTCTGGTAAACATTCACATAACTATGGAAAGATCCACCATGCTATTAATGGGTAAATCCACTATTTCTATGCCCATTTTCAATAGCTATGTTAGTTTACCAGAGGGTAACATCCCATTAAAATCACCATTTTGTTGGTTAAACCCCATTAAACCACCATTAAACCACCATTTTCCTATGGTTAAAGATGTTGATTTCCATCGCTTTTTTGTTACACCACCAGCCTCTCTGCAGCACCTCCAACTCCTGCGGCCTTGGCGGAAGATCGTCGACCCCAAGCGGAGTTCCTCAAGGCGGGGAAGTTTCCCATGGGGATTTACACCCGAAACCGTTGTTAAATGGGGATATAAAACCAACATAAAACCAACAAGAATGGGGATGTTCATATTCAATGGTGATATATATATATAACAGAATATATTTTAATACATAGTATAACCAATATATATATATATATAATTATATATAACGTTATAATACATTGTATAACCAACAATTACATATTGGAAGTGGAATGACTGCCATCCGAGACATCATCCCATAGCCCCATCGAAATAGTGCCAGTCAATGTAACATCATATACCCTCTGGTAATTTAACGTAGCTATTGAAAATGGCCATAGAAATAGTGGATTTGCCCATTAATAGCATGGTGATTTTCCATAGTTATGTGAAAGTTTACCAGAGGGTAAGCTTTAAAACATGTTGTTGCATTCTTAGGTTTACCGCATGATTGCATGATGAAATCAATTGCTCCATCGAATGGTAAAAGTGATCATTTTTTCCTATTTACGTGGCAAGAAATTAGGCTGTCCCAGAATTTTGAGATGCACACAATTACTCATTAATTAGTATTGTTTCTATATTATATGGTTAGTGTTTGTTCTATATGCTTCTATGATATGCCAACATCCCCAAGATATCATTATGATAAGTACATGTTAATCATTGCTGCTTACGTCCCCATTTTGTTGACGATCCCAACAAAATCCCAAAGTGTTTGATGGTTTTTGATGGTTTTTATTGCAATATACTCTTCCCAAGAGTAGATAGTCAGCTAGTCATTGAATTGTCATATCCGATTACCCCATTTTCCCAAGAATATATTTGTTGGTTAAATCATGTTTGATCCCAAGGTGTTGATGGTTACCTTCCTTTTTGAACGTTTGCTCCCAGATGTGGGGAAAAAAAAAAGCCTCCATGACATTGGATCATGTTCACAGGGTGTCTCACGTTTTTTTCCACATTTTTTTAAAGGTATGTTTACCCTTTGGTCACCATTTTATTTATGGTGAATAGTAATAATGGTGAATAGTAATAATGAGATTGACCATAACTATTCACCAATTTAACTCATTATTACTATTGACCATCAAAAATTTCACACCATTCTAGTTAACCATTCTTATTACCACGGTTACCATTATTATTGATATCAAGCATATATCTAACACTGTTATTGATATTAAGCATGATTATTGATACATTGAACTACTGTAACTACGAACCATCATGAACCATTAATTTCCCATTGTCATTACCTAAAAAAGTCACGGGGTGCCGGTAAAACACCCAGGCCCTGATGGCTGCGCACTTTCAGAGCCTGAGGCAGAGGCGCGTTTTTGGACCCATGTTCGAGAGATCTGCCAGAAGCCATAAATGGGTTACCCTCTGGTAAATTAACCATATCCTGGAATCCTTATCCTGGATATATGGTTATTATATGGTTATTATATGGTTAATATACTGTTAATATATGGTAAATTAACAGTTTGCTATTGAAAATGGCCCAGTCGAAATAGTGGATTTACCCATTAATAGCATGGTGATTTTCCATAGTTATTTGAAAGTTTACCAGAGGGTAAATTAACAGTTGGACCCTGAAAATGACCAATTTATAGTGGTTTCACTAGTCTTCCAACCCCTATTTGGCAGGGTCGAACTGTTAATTTACTGGAGGGTATAATATGTTATAAAAAGAATTAGGGTTTTTTTCTAAGAATTATGGGTTATTGGGACATATGTTATAATTGTTGGAAAGACTTATAAATCAACTTAGCTAATGCGGTTGGAATATTTAAGAGTTGGGTGAGTTATTATGGCTCTAGCGGTCGGCAAGCTCTGGAGGAAGCCACATATGATGATCTTCACTCACAATCTGTGATGATTTTCGGTTCCCTCAGTGGTTAGCAGGATTGGTAGACCAAAAAAATATAACACCCATTAGCTAGTTCGATATAAGTAGATTAATTGTTAGTGGGTCTTATAAACTATGGTTACCATAACTAGATGAATTCTTAAGGGGTCTTACCTATTGATAATGGTTGGTAGTTACCGCTACCAACTTAGCAAACCATGAACTATAGATAATAAAAACCAACCATATATCTACCATAAAAAACAATATACATATATCTAGGCTTATTAGTTGCCCATATATCTACCATAACCATAGAATTCATCGAGTTATCTTCACCAACTTTGCGAAGGGGCACCAGTGTACCCAATTTTGGATGGGCTGAAGAAAATGGGTAGTGTATCAATAGAATCAATATCTAGGTTTTCATAGATTTATCTGAACAGGATGGATAAGTGTATAACTTGCACCCTAGATAACTCTATTTCCTCAGGATATCTCAGGATTATATTAACACAGGATAAGTTTATCTGAACATGTCGTACCAGCAAATTTGATGCTTTATCGATGGCATGATTGTTCACTTATATCCCTATGTTATATTTACTAAACTACATCAAATAAAGCCGTATTTTGATGGTCAAAACCATCTCTAAATGATGGTTTGGACCATATCTACCTATCATGAAAGGAGGGGGCCCCCATAGTTAGCTCTGTTGGTTTAGTTGACTGGGCTACGTGTCGCGGTTCCCGTTGACGCCTCCATTTCGAGGAGTAACTCTGCCACCGTATTGATTTCCAGAGGGGTATAATATCCCATGCATATTCCATTCATATCCGCCATTGATCGCCATTGTATGGTTGAATTCCTGTTATATACCCTCCTCTAAACGTTTAGATGTGGCTTTAAGCCACCATTTCGAGATCATTTTCCGAAAAACCATGGGTTTTTCCACATCTTTTTGTATACCCCAGGGTTAAATTTCACTTTTGCCCTTGAAAATACGATATTTCCATATATTTCCATGAATTTCCCATACCGATCCACGTCTGCCGCCCTGGTCCCATGTCAATGTCATGTCGTAGAGTCGTAGGCTGCGCGAGCGCAACTTCGCTCCGGAGCTGGTGGCCAAGATGAGCGTGTCGCTGTGCCGTTGCTCGGCGGAAATTCACGCCGTGGCGCCGTGGGAGTCCAGGTGGTGTCCCCCCCAGGTATGTGAACGTTGGTGAACAAAAACCATAGGATATGGGTATGGATCAATACCTATTAATACCATTTTTAGATATTTTTAGGGGAATGAACATCCATTTACCAGCTATTTTGATGTGAACTACAGGGGTACAAGGTTTTGACACACTGCCATATGTTTGTTGGTTTATAAACCATAGTTGAATAGTAGTTCGATATATCTACCTACAAAACCCACGGGTGAAATTGGAGTTGTGTTCACGCACCAACTTAGTGAACAGCTCACTGGGGCACCACCCTGTGGAATATTGAATGATTATTGTTACGGAATTCGTTTTCCGACCATCATAGATTTAACCATAATGTTTGACATATAAAATATAAATGGAAGATAGAACCAATAATCAATAATAAGGGCGAATAGTAGATTGAATACTATTATATATAATATTATATAGACGTTGTTTTTCGGGCCAATCTTAACCATCCTTAACGGAATATGAATGAACTATTCACTGGATATATAGCGAAGAATGGTCAATAGTTTATTATTATTTAGGTCATCCGATTGGTGGTTTGGAACATGACTTTTATTTTTCCATATATTGGGAATGTCATCATCCCAACTGAGACTTCGTCATCTTTTTCAGAGGGGTAGGGTAGGTCAACCACCAACCAGTATATTATTAACCATCATTAACCATCATCATAACCCTTAGTATTAACCATCATCATTAACAGTATATTACCAACCAATAGTAGGTAGGTCAACCACCAACCAGATATATTGGATTATCTTATCATTTACCAATTCACCACATATATTGGTTGGATATTCCCATGACATATCCCCAACCAGTCAACCACCAACCAGTCATGATGATCCTTGAAGAAATGACCATGATCCAACGAGGGGGACCATCCAACGTGAGTCACGTGAGTCATCCAACAAGAACTGATGCGAAAAATAGGGAAGCCAATAACAGGTATATTATTAACCATCATTAACCATGATTAACCATCATCATAACCAAGCCAAGGGTTTTGGGAACTCCAACGCAACGTTGAAAAAAAAACACCAATCTCATTATAAGGTCAACTTTGGAGAAATGAATCCTGGTTGATTTTAGTTGGAGGTCACTTAAAATAGTGACCATCTGTTAAAAGAATGGTACCCCTTCTGGATAAACCAGGGTTGCATTTTTTTTCAGGGTCAACACGACAGAACACATCTTTGCAACTTTGGAGGAGATTTCATCATGGTTTCCTGGAAGATTTCCCCTATTCAAACATCATTTCCCGAATAAAAAGACCATTCAATGAATTTTGTGTACCCCATCTCTGAGACAAACCCAGGTGGTGGATGGTGGATCTCTGAACTTATTTTCCATCACCAGTTGGTCCCTTCAATTGTGATGAGTGGCCAATGAAGACGACTGGGTTAGTTGTTCTTTGCCCTGAACTTCACTTTTTGATGAATGCCCATTGTTGTGGAAACTAGCGGTAACTAGCGGTTATTTCAACATTGTCCACTGTTGAATGATATTCCCATAGTTGTTGATAGAAAATACATGTTGGCCAGTCAACAAAACCCTATGTTTCTCCGTTTGGATACTGTGGTTTCACCAAAGAAAACCATGCCATGCGTCGAGGTTACTGTGCTGAATTCCCTGTAGACTTGGCTTTCTACGATGCGGGAATTGATTGCAAGAATGCAGGCGGGCCATTTGCTGAAGAGCTATGGAACATGGTCCATAAATTGGATGATTTATGATGATTTACCCACTAGAAATGGTGGATTTTCCATAGCTATATTAAATTTTTCCATAGGTATATTCAATTCTTAATTTTCTCCATGGGAAATCCACGACTTGGGGAATCGATTAAGCGAATATTTGTGTTGTTGTTTTTTGGTGGTTCCTTGGTCGCAAATCCCATGGATCTCAAGGAAAGCCCAAATGGTAAACATACAAAAACTGCTTGGTGGTGACTGGAACATGGCTGGATTATGACTTTCCATTCAGGAATTTCATACTCCCATTTGACGAAATCATATTTTTCAGAGGGGTAGGGCCCAACCACCAACCAGAAAAGCTATGGGAAATCAGCGCTTTTCATAGGTAAATCAACTATTTCTATGACTCAAATGATGGTTATATTCATCCCCATCCGACTGGCTAGTTTCATCCAGTTGGAACCATGACCAGAAGCAGCAAACGATGATTTTTTTGTGGACACCAAAGATTGACCATCATTAGAGAGTTTACTGGTGATATAACATGATATAACTGGATTATAATGGGATTATAATGGGATTTACTGGATAATCAATGTATTGAAAAGGTCTGAAACTCCTCTTCCTGTGGATTTTTGGAAAGATCCTGGGCTGCAACGACCTGAGGCTTGTAGGATGGAGTCTCAGCAACCTTGAGAACCATCCGGGCCAGCCCAAATTGAGGTAAATGGTGGAATATCATTAAGAACCACAGCAAAATTAACTATCAACCAGCTGGTGGATATAACTATATATTAATAACCATATATATTGCCATTGATATGGTATAATTGATCAAAAATGCTTCTGAGTCCTTTGCAGTTTTTCCCAGATCAATATGGTAATCTTTGATGCTCCCTGGTTGCTGGGTTGAAGAAATGTCTCCAGGCGTTGACCGTAGATATCCTCACTGTCCATGTGTTCATCCAAACCCCATTCCATCCGCTGGTATATCATATCTTCTCATCATTTTCGCCGTTCAACTAGCTATTTGAAGGCATAACCCATTTTCAGACATGTTATTGATGTTTATTGTATATAATTGTATATACATCTGATTGCTGGTTGTATCAATGTTCCTTCTTCTTGCATCCTGCTGTAGGTTGCCAACCTTTCCCACCTACATAGCTGGACCTGGCTATAATGGTCAAAGTGTGAAAAAGTCACCAGGCATGGGGAAAAAACAATCTGTCCACCCAGCTATAACCCAACTATCATCTTGGAGCGCTTGTCACATCCCATTAAAGATCTTAAAAATGAAGATATCATTCACATTTCATCAATCAACATACCATCTCATTAAAAGTCGTAAAACTTGAGATATTTCAAGAACATCCCATGAAAATTCACCATTGTTTGTCAAACCGCCAGGCATGATCAACATGTCCTTCTTCTTCCTCAATCGCTTCCTAGACATTGCCGATGCCATCGATGACCCTGAGTTGCTTGGCGAAGCTGCGGAGAGAACACACATCTTATGCATATAATATATGATTTACCTGGTCAAAGTATGTCAAAGTTACATCATATGTATATATACATATAGTAAACACTACATATATGTATAGATATATATGGTAAATACTACACACATATATATATATATATATATATATGTATGCAGTAAATACTATATATATATACATATGTATATATATATATATATATCCTATGTGTACATAAACATCCAGTGATTGATCTCCCGTGGGATCCAGGAACGCCGCCATCGACAACACGGATTTCATGGACACGGACATCCCGTCGCCCTATGCCACGCGGGCATATCTTCGATGGAGATTTCACCAAGTCCCCCATAGGGAAAACATGGTGATTTATGGATGGATTACCCTCTGGTTATGTCAAAATAGCTATTGAAAATGGCTATTTATAGTGGATTTTCCCATTAAAAATGGTGATTTTCCATAGTTATGTTAGTTTACCAGAGGGTAGTGAACGCTAAGTTGGTGCGTTTATTTCCGTCCAATTTCTGTTGGGTTGATGACTGGGGGTTATATCGAACTAGTGCATGGGGATTATAAACCAACTTATAACTCGCGGGGGTACCACCATGTAAAAACGTGGGATTTCACCAATCAAATATTAAACATGGAGGGATGCAACTAATATCTAGTGTTTTGTTTCCTAAGTCATGAGAAGCCCCAGGTTATCATTTAAGTTATTGGTTATGCTCGATATGGGAGAGCACTGCTGAAGAGGGATGGCCAGTTTGTGTCAGTTATATTTTTGCAATAGCAACACTCAATACGAACACACCGGAACTGACAGTAGTATCATGTATATACGATATATAAGCTAAAACTATAAGATATACATATACACTGTATACAAGATATATAAGATGTATACTATATAAAAAAATCTATAAGATCTATAATATATGTAAAGATAACAAGATAAAATATATAAGATCATGATATATAATATAAAATATAATAGTATTGTAATATATAATATTATAATATATAAGATAATATTATAAAATATATAAGATAATAATATAAAATATAAAAGATAATAATATAAAATATGTAATATAATAATAAAACATATATAAGACAATAATAAAGGATAATAACAAATTAATATAAGAAACATAAGATATATGAGATACATATGACATATAAGATATATAAGATATATAAGATATATAAGATATATTATAAGATATATAAGATATACAAGATATATAAGATATAATATATATATAATATAAGATATAATATATATAAGATATACAATATATACACTATATATAAGATATATAAGATATATCATATATATATATATAAGATCCATATCTATGGGGGCAAACAACAAAAATGGAGGGTTCACCACTAGGAGGATTCTACAGATTGTGCTATATTTCCAGCAAAACAACACGGCTATTTTGGAGTTGTTTATGGGACAAGTTATGGGATAAAAAAAATCATTAACCATGAGATTTCGGCGCTAGATATTCTCAAACAACGCGCGCAAGTCGGCGAACATGTGAGATGCACATCCAAGCGAATGAACCTTTTAGGAATCTCAGGGAAGAGACCGTCTCCGATCTCAGGATTACTATCTCAAGAGGTGACAAATTGCAAAGTCACGGCTAGCTCCAAAGTAGCCTCGAAAAGGTTTCAACTTCGAATGGATGATTAGGGATGATACTGAAGAATAGTGAACATAGATGACGTTAGATGACTGGTTGATGGTTTGGGAAAATCATGGATTTTTAATGGAAAATCATGGATTTTTATGGAAAATCATGGATTTTTAATGGAAAATCATGATTTTTTTTTTTCCATGTATTGGGAATAACACTCCCATTTGACTTTTTGACTAATATTTCTTCAGAGGGGTTGAAACCACCAACCAGATGACTATTTGATACTATTTGTATAATTCGATCTAGATGTTGTTACCACCTAAGATAGGTCTTTGCGAACCTGGGTGTGTCCAAAAAAATGATACCCCCAAATGCACAGCGTACGAACAGAAAGCCATAACTTGAGCTTAAATCCTGAAGTTTCACTTACACACCCAATCGGCCCATATCATCCCCATATCTGGGTAAATTATAACGACCTCACTCTTCTCCCTCACTGGAATCATGGTTTTATAGGCTATCCAGTGGTTAGGAGGGAGCTAAGGAGCTATGGGCTATGGGTATTCATATTCCCTATTAAATGGGGAGCTAAGGAGCTACCAGGAGTTTCCCAACCACATACTAGTAGGGGAATCATCCCAAAATTGCCTAACAATTCAGGTTAGTGAATTATTATAATTTACCCAGATCATTAGGCCAGGTAGTACATAATACCCCATAACCAATCAACCAGGGTATCACTTAATAACCAACCAGAGTATATATATACATATATAGTGGTCAATAATATACATATAGTTGGTGAATTTTCATTTACCCATATATATATATAATAATTAGAATATACATATACCCATACATATTTTTATAATTTACCAATATATTTACCTATATATTTACCTATATATATACACCTATATATTTACCTATATATTTACCTATATATATACACCTATATATTTACCTATATATTTACCTATATATATACACCTATATATTTACCTATATATTTACCTATATATTTATATATATCTATCTCTATCTCTATCCCCATATCATGGTAGCACCGGACCCAGGATTTAGACCTGCCAGAGCAAAACCACATCTCCAGTGACAAGGCCCGGAACCCTTCCGGGTGAGTTACGCGTAAAAATGGTGTTAAATTCATGCCGATGTGTTTTTGCCGTTTTTTTTTTTTCCGGTCAGACTTTTGTTTAAACATCGAAGCCCAAACACGGCAGCTGGATGCGCCAAAACGATGTCCGCGGCAGACTAGAATTACCGTAGATCACGTGCTCCAGTAGATAAAGAACCGGAAAAATCGAGCCAGAGAATTTATGATGAGAATGTCCTTGATCATGTTTGATCATACTTGATCATGTTTGATCATTTATATATAGGTATTGGTTGGGGATATACCCCACAAAATATGGCCTGAACAATAATAATCCATCAAGAATCCATCTTTTTTAGTGGAGATTAATTACACAAAATTTTCCACAATAAAACTATACAATATCAATCGATATCAGTAGATAAAATTGCTTGAAACCTAGCCTTTTTTCTTTTTCTGTTTGGATCCCTCAGGTGGAAGAGATTCGAGACTGGGTCCTGGGATTCTTGGCGTCGGCGCTGGGGGGATCCCCAGTTGTCACCATGGGTTTTTTCAATACTACCCTCTGGTAAACGTTTATATACATAGCTATTTTTCACATTGCCCAGTCGAAATAGTGGATTTTCCAAGGAAAATTAAAAATGGTGATTTTCCATCGTTTTTTGTTAACGTTTACCAGAGGGTAAGTCATGTCATGACTTTGCAGATAATGACATGGGATACCCCCATGACGGGAAAAAACATGTGATCCTGGCTGTTTCACACCACAAGGCATGGCTGATTGTTGGTTTAGGGGCATCATTTAAAACCCTGAGACAAACTCACTATATTGAACTATATATAATATGTGTATATATAGATGGTTGTTGGTCACTCAAAGAATGTGGTTATCCATGGCTATATATTTTTTTTTTCTGGTTCAGGATAATGTCAACCCCGTACTGGCTATGGTTCTGCAACCCAGGATGGTCTATGGATCAATCGGTGCAACAGAAAATGGACACCAGACAATGTGACAAGCGCCTTGCCAAGAGAAGATGGGTGGTGGTGAAAAGGCGAAGCAGGTGTGACGGTGTGAGTTTTGAACTTCAAATTCATATTTGCGTATCTGGTTGGTGGTATCAGATATTTTTCCATGTATCTGGTGGTAATCCACTTGTTGTTGTTGATGATGCAGGAAGCCTACTTATATATTTGGGGTATTCTGTATTCTTGTAAAGTGTTTCCTTATATAACCCAATCCAACGATCTGTTGAATCCATGATTAGTTGGTCGCATCAATCCCACAGTTTTAATTGTTAAGTTCCCCCTTTTCTCCAGCTAAACCCAAGCATTGATTAGTCGTTTTCACAGATATCTATATCTATATCTATATATATATTATAATAGCCAACCATAATATTTAATTCCCGCAATTTGTTGCTGGACTTCACCATTATTCATTTGTTTTTAAGAGTTCCCACGTCCTCCGTTACTCAATCCATTGGTTCATTGGGTCAGCGATCCATCAACGCCCGGCAGGTGTGGCTCGCACATCTACGGCGGCGCGGTGGTTTGTGTGTCTCCAGACAGCAGTTTCGCTGGAGCTGCATGTCGCAGATCAGCGGGAACCGGTTGGATGATTTTAGTACACTTGAGAATAATTGCTATTTGAATGGGTATATCATGGGTGTGTATATATATATTATATTTTATTGAATTATATATATTTATATTATATTTATATTGATTTTCTTTTCTTTTATTTTATTATGATATATTATATTATATTATACAACTAGTAGCCAGGCAAAAACATAAATCAAACAGCAGCAGGGTAACCACTTGAGGTTTTTGCCGGGGATCATCTCCTGGCGATTTGTGTTGCGGATCCGAAGGATCTCCAAAATGGGATCTCCCCAAGATGGTTTCCAAAGCATCTAATAATATTGTTTGTTTCATCTTATACATATATTACGGTAACGTATGTTTATTTATGTTTTAATATGTTTATATATTTATTCTATTATGATGTACTATGATATGTTTTTTCTTGAAACATGATATGGGAATATCATATTATCCATGGATTCTTTCTTTACGTACCTGAAATTTCGGCTACGCCGAGGCGATGTGGTACCACAAGCGATCCATGTGTGGCTCAGCCTGTGGAGTGTAGGAACGAGTGAAATGGGAGTTATACCATCTTTACCTATGGTACCCTCTGGTAAACTAACATAGCTATTGAAAATGGCCATTTATAGTGGATTTACCCATTAAAAATGGTGATTTTCCATAGTTATGTTGGTTTACCAGAGGGTAAATAAACATAGACCCTGAAAATCACCAATTTTAGTGGAAACTAATCTTCCAAGCCCGATGACTGCCAGGGTCTATCTTAATTTACTGGAGGCTATACCATCTTTATCTATGGTAATTATATATATATATATACACATGGGATCTAAACCTAAAACACCAGCCCCATTTACAGTGAAATTAGACCTAAATACATTGAAAGAAACAATTTGTTTATTATGAGAATGTTCTTGCACTATCCTTATCTATGGTTATTAATGGTGATACTTAATAATGGTGATAGTTAAACTATCTTGATCTAATTATGATTATTAATGGTTTATAAATAACCAATATATAGACAATAGTTACTGTAATAATGATGATATTACAATTACGCGCACCCCCCCCCAGTTCGCCCACACAACTGTCAAGGGAATATTGAAGGGAGCGTTAAACTTTACATTCAAAGGGAATATTCAACATGTTTCAACAGAGTTTCTAGGGAATCATAAAGTCCCCATCCCCCGTTAAACTTTACATTCAAAGGGAATATTCAACATGTTTCAACAGAGTTTCTAGGGAATCATCAAATCCGAACCCCTGTTGAACTTTATATCCAAAGAACATTTCAAGGAGTTTAGGGTTTAGGGTTGATGTTGTTGATGATGATGATGATTATGATGATGTTGTAACATTCAACGCACAGGTAGCCTAAGCTGTGCGTTGCAAGATGAAAGCGAAGATCACGGACATTTGCATTTTTCCCCACAAAACAAAGTTTTTTTAATCTTCGGGGACGTCGTTGACGTAGGTGCTTACAATAAGCAATAACTAATGGTTAACCAATGTAGTTATTTCCCTAACAAATAACCAGCATACATAACCAATAGTTAATTCCCATTATTGATAATCTATTAGCATAGATATGTTGTATCACCGCAATTAACAACCAATAGTGAACTATTAACCTGTGGTAATAATGAACAACATAAATTATGTTTATCTATGATAAGAAAACACGTCTATGATAACGAATGGGAGTTACACTATCTTCATAGGTACCGAAGTAGTAATGGCAGTGACACGACCAGTCAAAATCGAGGGCCCACCTACAGCAGTGATTCATCTACAGTGATCCTGAGATGGTTGAGTTTATTTCAGAAACCAACATAGATGTGGAAACTTCATCATTTGTAGATCGTTGTCCTAGGGAAACCAGCGGGTTTTCACATCTATGTCAGTTTATCCCAGAATTATAGGATATATGATGGGGATATGATGGGATAGAATAGGAATTGCCAATTTGAATCGTTTTTATAATTGTGAAAATTATTGTAGGGGATGATATACTAGTGATGAATAAAGATATGAGAACATTAATGGGATTTAAGGTTATATACCCACTGATGATTTAGGGTTAGCAAACTGGAAGATAACCATGCTATTAAAAAATTGGTATCATCATTTTTATGCTCTATTTCTATGGGCCATGGCTTCCATAGCTATGTCAGATGGTGATGACTTATACTAGCTTCATAGATGTATAGATAATGATTACCCTCTAGTTAGTAAACTAACATAACTATAGAAAATCACAATGTTTCATGGGTAAATCAATTATTCCTATGGCCATTTTCAATAGCTATGTAAACATTTACCATATATATATATATGTAGTTATATACCACATTATTTACCATATTATATACCATATTGTATGTTACATATATATATATAGATGGTATATATATATATATAGATCATAGATCCCATATATATATATATCACTACCATAGATACCAGAGGGCATACATTTGACATCTCCATGTTTTGAAAATGGGGTCCAGTCTGTGGATTTATCCCCCTTTTTAGCCTTAAACACAGCTCGAAGGATCATCCCATATAGTGTCTATGTAAGATTGGGATATGCTAATCTATGAGACAATATGATGACTAAAAAAAACAACACAGCAATTACAATAGAACATATAAGTTATATTATATATATACACTATAATATTGTATGATATATTAATACTTATATGGGAGGGATAGTCCCACTTGGGGGAATTACTCACACTACTCTCTAGGCTTCTTAGTTGCAGTTGGTCGTCATGATCATTCATGATCCCAAGTGATCTCACAACCCCTTTGCCTAAGGTACCAACGGTGGTAGAGCCATTTGTTTGGGTCAAAACTGAATGCAAAGTTGATACGGGTGACTTGAAGGGTACTACTCCTTAAACATATGCCTTCATGAGGGGCTGAGACCCAGATCAAATTTGATGGTAAAACGCAGTAGAGTTTCACCCACTTCCAACCTTTTGGGAACTAAACATTTGTGTCTGAAAATGGTTTGTATACGCCCCAGGTGTGGCTGTTTTAATCGGGAAAAGGATGATAAACAAGCGTAAATTTAGGAGACAACTATTTCAGACAAACCCGTTTCCATGGCTGGCCATCTGCCATCCTCATTTAACTCAAGGCGGTGACTGGCTTCCCAGTGGTGAAGAGGAACCGCGTGGAGTGTACAGCAGCTTGGTGCGAAAGAAAGTTGTTTTTGTGGTAGATCTGTCAGATTTTGTGACATGTTTTTTTAGCGTTGGAGAAATAGATAAACCAGCTAAAGCCAACCCATTTATGTATTGACAATATTCATTCATCAATTTATTCGGATGGTATTTGAGATAAATCATGATAATCCTATAAAATCCTATATTATCTATAATATATATATATATATCAACAAGACTGCACGTGTCAATCAATGATGGTCGGACCCATTCGGATCCATCCGGTAATTGTCCCATCGAGCTGATTTTTAAGCATCACCAGAAAGTGAAAGGGTGATGTTCGCTTAGGACATTTGACCTCGAAACGTGAAACATCGTGAAACCATGATGGGGAATGTGAGGAAATACCTCACCAAGAATGGTCATTTTGCCCCAAGAATGGTCAGGATTCCAGACTGGTAAACTAACATAACTATGGAAAATCACCATTTTTTATGGGAAAATCCACTATAACTGGCAATTTTCAGTAGCAAACTGTTAAATTACCAGAGGGTAGAAGCAGCAAACACATTTTCGCTCGCGAAAATTGGGATTTGACCAGCAAACAGCGATGGTTGAAGTGACGCAGGAGGAACATCCCCAAAGTAACTGACTACGGACACCTTTGGCCATTTCTTGAGATAATTTTCCTGATGAAACTTGTAAAGGGTGCATGTCGAGTTCTCAGGACTTCACTTCAGTTCACATGCCCTTCTACAGTGAAAGCACATATATGATCATATATGTGTATATATATATATACATACACATACATATATATATATATGCATATATATATACATGTACATATATATATATACATGTACATATATATAATAATATAATATATATTAGCGAAGGAAGTTTAGAAGTCAAACTTCCGACAATATGGACAGATGGAAAAGCAGAGGTGGGAAGAGTCAGAGAGGAGAAGAGCCGAAGAGAGAAGATCAGAGAAG
>Ga0126342_10008353_pt1 | contig 18543 bp, 23 predicted proteins | sample Cyp1metagenome_FD_92528 | JGI IMG/M metagenome (GOLD analysis project Ga0126342, IMG submission 92528) | Coral microbial communities from Lord Howe Island, Old Settlement Bay, Australia - Cyphastrea 1 metagenome | ecosystem: Host-associated > Invertebrates > Cnidaria > Coral ...
AATCTGGGGAAGCGAAACAGTGATATTTGGGTTTGTCCAAAAATAGGATACCCACAATGGGAGTTTCATGGTGGGAAATTGCATCATGCTTATAACCCATTGGACCCTGAAAAACCCTCCTGGCGTCGTGGGTCAGAGGATGACATGCGACGATTTTGCCACGGCACTGAAGCATAAAGCTCAGAGTTCGGATTCACCTTGGCCGTAGCTGCCACAGCTATTGCAAACAATACATCAAGATTATGATTTCAATGCGAACCCGACTAAGTTTGGCTCATGAGTCTATCAACAGCTGGTACAGTTACAACGATACAATCGAGAAAATTTGGGTTCCAGTCCAGAAAATGAAGGGAAATCCTTGCAGGAGCGAAGTCGCACTGAACACATCACAGAACACACCTCGTGCGCATTGATATCCAAACCACAGAATTTCAGAACATTCAGAACCAGTCCATGTCAGATCCATTTTCATGGATTGGTGTGACTCGGTTGTTTCCAGTAAAAGTCTCGCACTCCCCATGATCTCCGAAAAAAATCAAAATAGAGTTCCAGGATATTTCCAGAGATGATGTGGGATGATGGGGTCCGTAACTCCTAGAGAATCCAGCAAACTCCTGGAGCCGATCGATTTCCCAGAGCGTGGCACCGCTGTGGGATGGGTGAAGTCGATAATCACCAGCCGATCGCCGTGCTGCTTTCTGAGCTCCTGATGTCAGGTCAGGTCAACAGTTCCTGCCTCAATGGGGGAGATTGACCAACAAACGTATTATCAAAAATGGGGATTGGTGGGGACATACAACCATCCCATCATCAAACAATCTTTCTGAGATGTTCTGTACGATTCTGTGCGAAAATATGCAACAATATCAAAGAAATATAGGTTGTAATCATGCAAACACTTCACCTTTTGGTTGGTGTAAACCAAGATCAAAAGAGCCCCTCAACAGATCAAACTGGTCCTTTCCAGCATCTCACACGAAACCATGCACAGTCTGCACATAAGCAAAACTGTTCCCAAAAGAAACGTGCTTTTACGAGCACAGTTTCCAGTCCGCCAGGATGACCCATCCATTTCCAGCTGTGGCCCCTCCTCCAGAGCTTGCTTCTGGGCGCCTGGGGTCTCTGGCCCCACCAGGGTCACATCCACCACTGCGTCGCCTTCCTTCACCTTGACACGGTCTATGGGATGATGGTTTACATGGCCCCGAGTCATGGTTAGTTCATGGGATGGATTGCTATTGGGGCAACGTGATGGGATTTCACATGATTTCACAATCAAAAAAAAGCGGCTTCTAGTTGAGTCATCCGATATTAAACAGCATTAAACAGCAATATGATCATATGATATTTGGGTGTGTCTTCCAATGGGGTACGCCTGTACACCTCAAATTGCCAATTGAAAGGCAAGTTGAGCTGATGCACGGGGATTGGGGGTACCGTCTTTTCAGACAAACTCATAATGATATTTACAGTTGGGTGAAATTAAAAGAACATAGCAACATAGTAATGAAAGTTGTCAATTTTGACCGGGAAGTGTGTCTGCAAATGGGGGATGTTAGCCAAGTCTACAGCACTTTAACTTGGATGGTTCCCAGGAGAAAAAAGAAGTTGGACAGGTTAGGAGTCAAAGTGATGAACATCCGCTATTCATTGGATAGAGTGATCCTGCGTCCCAAACCTGCCTGGCACTGTCCGGGCATGCTGGGCCCTGTAAGACCCACAGGTGCCAAGGTCATGCCTGCGCTGAATTTCAATGAAGTCAGACTCCATGACCTTTCAAGAATTTATTTATCCATGATATCCATGGTCCATTTTTGCGAACGTGCTAAAGCCAGCCATTTTTAGAAGCCAAAACCACCAGGACTTTCCATGGCGCCTCTGCGCAGGCAGGCCTGCGACACCTCGTGTCCCATGGCACCTGGTAGGCCTGATGGGCTGAATGAAACGGCCATGTTCATGGGGAACAAGTAGAGTGAACCTGATAAAACAGTGGGCTTACCATATGTTTGGACATGCCCATAATGCCCATGTGAAGTAGAAATTTCAAACACCTAATCCACAACATCTGGCTGAAGAAAAGGAATTCACCAAAGTGGCACTAGGTTATGCTGGAGTGCGCCCCCTTGCAAACCATTCTGCATGACGACGTCGATTTGAGATCGTTAAAATTCACCCAATCCAGAGAAATTACTGGTCAGTTGTTCTAAGACTTCCCAATATTGCCCTTTTTGACCCACATCCATCTCGAAGACCACTTTTGAAATCTTGCAATGTGATCCCAAGAATTCTTAATCTGACACGTGCTGTAATTTTGTACATTTGGTTTTCGAACAGTCCAGTGGACAAGTTGATGCCTCTCAATGATTGGGATCCATTTATTAGAAAATATGACAAGAATTGAACATGTAGAAGATTGAAACGAGCTTGACAAGTACGCGGAGTCAATGCCAACTGTTTGGAACGAGGATGTCGCAGAGCAAAGGCTTTGCAATGCCCAGGGATGCCCACAGTTTTTCTGGTTATTTTGTGCAGGCAAGCAGCCACTGACACATATCACCTCAGTTGCAGCTCAAGCTCACAACTTTCCAGTGATGTAAGAGGATAGGCACAGAGTTTCCCACAGCGACTTCCCATTGCGACAAGTTGCAATGCCGGCCATGTTCTTTCGGACACACCGCGTGCCGGCGCGGACAAAAATGGATCAAAGCTGGAGCCGCAGACACAATCTCTAAAACCACTCCACCTATATAAAGTCTACAGTAACCATCTGTAACCTGGATATGAAAGGTCGCGACTTCCAGCAGCAAAGTCAGCCCCAACCAGTTCGACTTCCATATTTCAAGAGGGTGATTGTCATAGGTCTTTTCGTAAAATTGCCTGGCGATGTTATGTTGAATGGGGCTGAAGATGATGTCCAAGCTGGGAATCAGATTTCAACAGATTAAGCTGTTAAATTCTATATCTTGAAAGAGAGCCTCTCAAGGTGAACCATCATCCATGGTATAAGTTTGGTTTGAGATGTCGCTTAAAATGATCCAGACCTATTCGGACCTGGGTTCTGCACAGCTCCAGCTGGAGAGTCGCTGGCAGTCTCCTGACATCACAATGGGGGAAAGATCAACTGAATCCTAACTGATATCAACTAATACCTCATATCAGCATTAGTTGATCTTAGTCTTGATCTCAGTCTGTAAAACCTGACATCAGCTACTACAGTAATCAATATCTAGCTATATAATATCAATAAAGAAAAATCAGCATTCAGCACTGATCCTGGCCTCCAGAGGCCTCACGCTGGTGGTCTGCCCCGTGCTCAAATTGCTGATGGTCAGTGCCTCGACATCGACATCGATGGCTGGGGAAGATAGGATGAACTCGAAACCCGTCCATGGTAGACATGGTAGACTAGAGTGACTAGGCCTAGGCTCGATGAATGGATTTGAGCAACTAAACTGGACAAGTAGAGTTCAGTAGATGTCCAGAGGGAGCGAAGAAGCTGAAACGAACAATAGCTTGAATAGCCCGGCGGCTTGGATCCTCATTTCCCCAAAAGAAAAGTCCCTGGAGCACTGGAAAAGGCAACAATTGCAAAACACTCAAGAACACAACCTTGCCTCCAGGTTCACACGGTACTTGCAGCCATTGTCCTGCACCATGCAAGACTAAGTTGTCCTTGAAGACGCAGCAACATATGCCGAAAATCTAACCTCATCCCGCTGCCTCTGTTTCGAAGATCGTCTTCCCTTGACGCACGGACTCTTCAATTGACGCACCTCAGGTGACATGTCCGCAGTTCTGACAAACCCCACTTGGCACATCCAACAAGGCACCGACTCTAAGTCGCAAACACGACGCAGGGAAAAAGGTGCTTAGGCATGTGTAGTCACAGACAAGTTGCTTGAGTATAGCTTATGCAAAGTCAGGTGGCCCCCGATGCCAACAAAATGTGTATTTGTTTCATGGCCGTGTTTCAAGACAATCGACGACTTACCTATGTCCAAATAAACCAACAATGGGATGGCTTAGACACTCCCAAAAACATCCTGCCGTTATGTTTTGATCCATACCGTCGCCTTGGCAGACCTGAGATAAGTATGTGAACTGAATACGGTCACAGGCCGCAGTGGCCGCTTTTTGAATCAATCGAGGTCAGCTCACACCTCTTCGACTTGGCCAGGCAACTGCATGGTGCCAGCAGGTCCCCAGTCAGATCTTGCTGCCAGGTTCTTGAGCACGCTGGTACACCTACTGCTTCCGGCTTCCACCACGGGTCCAAGAGGTAAACTTGGTTTACCGCTTGTAAGTTCGATCCTTCCACATCTTCCACCCCAAGCTGCAAAGAAATGAGCAAAACGCTCAAATCCGTCTCGCAAAACTGCTGGAGGATTCGGCCTCGAGTCTTCATAATATCCCATTCGTAATCCCTGCTTCACCACGTCGGATCAAACTGTACTGGCGTTCATCCCTTTAACAGCGAGGTGACCACCGCATGCATCACCAAGTCCCTGCTCTCATGGGAATTCATCCCCTGAAGCTCCACTGCCACGCCCAACTCACTGACCTCCCCAGTCCAAACCTGCACCTCCTTCCCCTCCTTCCCCTGGGCCAAGAGAAAATCAATGCGCAGAAAGGGGATGGGGCTGGCCGACATGCACTGGGCCCACAAGATCCACTGCTGCACTATGCTGTGCATCCTCTCCTCACACTTCTGCTGCGCCATTTCGCCGCCCAAAAGTTGCGCCGCAGACTTGCGGGGCATGTACTGCGGGGGCGCTTGGTGCTCTGGGAAGCGGTAGTACTGCCTGGGCACAGCGCATAGCAAGACAAGCGGTCTGGGGAAAATTCCGACATCAGCCCAGCCGCCACGCCATCGACCCCCACCCAAATCAACGACCAAGGTGCGGAAATCCCGCCACCTCACCATGAATCACATAGACCATGGCCTCACACAGAACTCCTTCAATCAACTCCTGCACCATGAACGAAGCGTGTTGGCCTTGCAACGAGGCGTGTTGGGTGCCCAGGCCGCACACCATTTTGTCGGAGTGGCTGTGCCGCTATTGCAACGGTTCTCGTACTTATTTGGAATGCGTCATGGGCCTTCCACGAATTGTTAAACCTTCAATGCCTTCAAAATAGGGGTAATTGAAGCCGGCTGCCCTGGATACACAGTCCTCTTAAGGGGGTGCATACAAACAATCTAACTGTTGAACAGAAGAAACGGATTCCGTGTTCCTAATTCGTAATTAAATTGTTGGCTATTATGTGTAGATTCCGTGTGCCTAATTCGTAATTAAGTTGTTGGCCGTACTGTGCTAAACCCAACGATAAATCCAAAAAGTGGGATTAAAGTGGTTATTTTTTTTTAGTTCCTGTGGAGGTTTGCCATATTACAACTGACCTGCAAAAATCAATTTGATTTGACTTTGCAGCTTTCAGAGGCCTTCAAAAAGCATTTACACATTCAAAAAAAACATCCGCCCCGCGTTCCACCCCGCCATTCTGCCAGGCCTGCGGCTGCGGCCTTCGCCAAGGCACGCGATAGGTCCATGACATCATCACGGCAGAGCTGCACACCGGAGGAGCGCCACGAGTAGCCCACCTGGAAGGGGTTGCACGGCGTCACGGCGATGCATGTCCCAGAATTGCCCACCCAAACACACATGGGTCATTAAATGTCCCCATTGAACATCACCCAACCATTAGGTATATGGTCTATAATGGCTACTATAAGGTGATGTCTAATATTCCCAAAATGGGACAGTTACCAACCCCTGACACAGGATGCCACGCCTTAACCGCCGCACGTACACCAGCTGATTTCAGTGGTCTGCCCATGGCTTCCCTCAATCTGCACAGGGCTTGACACGCTTCCTCCGCCGCCCTCTGGCCTTTGGTTAACACGGCCTGCCGTGAAACCCGCACGGTGAGGGGCACGTGGTACTGAGGCGACAAACATAGCTGCGAGGGCCATTCCTTGCCCGCCAAGGTGCGGTATAGATACGAGGGGTGCGGCCAAACGGTGGGCAGCCCAGCTTCTTCCAGTGCCTAACATATGGGCATGCGCCTGCCTTGACCATATTTGGACATATTTGGATACACCTCTTAATTCTTATACCGCTCCATTTTTTCCAAAAGAAAATGAACTTAAATCAGCATAAAAGGGGGCAACTGCTGCCCCAGCCACCCGCCTCCATGAGCCCAAACAGGGGCGCATCATGCACCATATCATTCTTGGTGCGGAAGTCTCCCGCGACGCGCTGAGGGCTGAGGAAATAGACCACCCCACAGACCGTGGCTGGCTGCAGCAGCGGGGTCACACGGCTAGGATGGAGCATGGAAAGCTGGTCCTCGCCTCAGATCGTTGTCAACTGGCCCAGTCACCAGATGCCTCGTGTGTTTGGGGCCCAGTCCCTTGACTCAAAACCGGCTAATGTCCATATAGAGCCAACAATCCATCCAAGTGGCTTGCAATGGGCACCACGCGCAACTCGTAGTTGGGACCCATTTGCCGGTAGATCGCTTCGTCCAAGGCAGCCAGCAGGGTCCAGTTGGGTGTCATGCTGCCCACCCCCGTCTCTGGAGGCACGGCTGCCATGATCACCAACAGAGACATGGCAGGCACTACATCAGCACCACCTTGCAGGGTTTTTGGAGCGAAGGAACCCAGACTTAGCAGAATTTGGAAGGGGAAGGATGGAACTTTTACTGCAACCCATGAGAGATTGTTGCATTTTTTCCACAAAAAAAATGCCAGCACATTTTAGCCACTTCCAACACCTCGCCTGGTCTTAACCGCTCTGGTGCATTCCTCCACCCCTTGGGTGCCGCACAACTTGTCCCCTGGGTGGTCACCCAGCCATCACCCAGAGGCCCCACCAAGGGCCAGCGCTCCGGCCCGCAGACCTGGTCCTGACGCAGCGGCTGCCAGGTGCTATTGATGCCCTCCTTCCTGGGACCACCTTAGGCTGGAGCCATGGTTCAAAGACAATGGTTCTACAAACATGGCAAGGTCACCAACCAAAAAGGGCTGCCCAGATTCACGCCGAGCGACAGACTTCTATAGTTGCTGACGGCGACTCAGCCTTCGAACCGGATTTGGTTCTTGGACGGAAAGAAACTTCGAACCATTGGAACACGTGGTCCTAAGGGCACATGCAGCCGCAAACGTGCACAATCAAATTGTCTACATCTCCAAAGTGGTACTGCGCATGCCTCATGAAGCAAGGGAAAGTACTCTCAGCTCTCTGCAGCTGGACCCTCTTCCAGCTGACTGGTATTGCCACACTAAGAACGGCTCTGTGTTTGTGGTTTCTCATTGACATACCCTTCACCAAACTCTATGCATGTATATACATAAATATATATATATATTATATATACGGTATATATATATATGCATATGCAATGAACTGATCTACCTTCCCATGTTGCGATGTTGCTTCGTCTGGAGGGTGCCAACGAAGGGAACCCTAAAACTGAAATCTCCAATCGGGAGATCTTTTCTTCATACAGCGCAGTAGCTGGGTGGCGTGGCAGCGGTAAACCAGTGGTAAACTGGAGTTTGCCACATCAAGATCTTATGGGTGGTTTCAACCACGAGAAAGTATATTAGTCATTCTGGATCATGGCCCCAGGCAGTGCGAAAACTCAAGAACACTGAAATCATCGGAATTTCTCAAAATCCCAAAAAGTATGACTTATAGACAAAATGCTGATGACATCATATTAGATCTACAATAAACTACAGTACATGAGAATTACTAGAATTAGAGAAATATTGACAAAATAAAATATGACCAATAAATAACGGATTGCCCCAATATTATATCATATGAGAAAGTTCAAATCCCAAAGTAACTCATAGAAAAAAATATTACAATGATCATCATCTACAAAAAGATGGGATAAAATTCCACCCGAAAATTCCTAGCCGAGCTACATCCCCTCCATCCGTCACCACCAGCACCGCATGGGGCAACGCCTGCCGCGCCCGGCCGCAGCTCAGGCGGAACTGGCTGGGACCGTTGAGGCGCAGCCGGGACGAAGGTGCCACGGAGAGGAGGCCGCTCCAGCTGGGATGGCTGGACCAGGGATGAAAAACCAATGGAAATCCATGTAAAACACAAATAGAGTATAGCTATATATAGCTATATATGTAGAACTAATGGCTCTTCTACTCTGCAGGTTGATTTCTAGATCATTACTTGAATCATTACTAATCATTACTTCAGTACATGTTTAAGGAACAGAAGAATGAATGTCACTACAGCGGCCCAAATCCTTTTACTGACGAAAAATTCAGCTTGCAAACAAAAAATGCGCGAATTGTGCAAACCAAGAACCAACATTTTTTGCTCCCAACATTAATTTCAACTGAATTCGGAAATTCAACCAACCAATCATGGGATGACTTCCAACCCATCAACTGCTGTTTGTGCCATCAGTGCTTCCCACCTGACTTCGCCGCGACCATGAAACACCAGGGGCTCACTGCAGCCATCCCTTGGCCCTTCCCTGCCATTCGCAGGGTACGCCCCAGCGCCATCACCCTCACAGCGCACAGCAGCAGCGTCCGAGGGAGCTCGAGCAGCCTCCAGCAGGCGGCCAGGGATCCAGCCGGCCACTTTGATGATGGCTGGGGAGGCGTCATCACCTTCACTGCAGTCCACCATGGAACCACGGAAATATCATGCAACACAAAAATGTTTGAAATGCCACAAGCAGAACCATATCTGCCATGCCAACTCCCAATTTTTTTGAGGTGGAAAATCTAGCCCTGAAACCTGGTGGCCTTCCACACTGCCACCAAGCCACAGGCCAAGCCACAGGGCGCCTGCAGATCCTTCAAGCTGAACTGCGAGGACGAGGTCAGGGGCGGACGCCAAAAGACCTGCACTGCCTCCTCCATGCAGCTGGCAGATCGTCATGGAGGATTGGACCATGGACGGCCAGGAAACTACTCACACCTGGTGGAAAATCATGAAAAATCCTGTAAGGTCTGGGGTCAGTCGCCTAGAGTAGTAAACCCACTTATAACACTTCAACAATCTGCCTGGTATTTGTCTGAAGAGCTGGAGTGAAATACTGCCAATCCATGTGCAACTTGGACGTGCCCATTTGTTTCCTGCAACTTCCGTAGTTGAAACCTTCGAAGGGCAGAAAGCCAACAGAGGTGCAGCAGTGCCTCTAGCTTCAGCCCATCCATCCATTTCCGGCATCACAATAAGTGATATTGCTATATATATATAAATATAAACACCGAGACGATTGGAAATTCGGTGCGACAAAATCGAAGCGGCCACTCTACCACTTAAAATTCATCAGCAGAATGGATATGAATATTAATTGGTGTTGATATGACATGCTACACACATAAGTCCATACATGTCCATATGCCACTTTGCCATCTGGATCTTCCCCTTTCCCCTTCCTTTTGCTAGATACCTTCTCTCCCAAGTAGCACCAAACGGGACTAGATCTCTGAGTCTGCCGGCTGTTCTTCAGAGACCTCGAAACACTGCCAGCTTTGTTGAGGCACGTTCCATTTCAGGCCACGATATTTATACAGTCTATAATGAGTCTATAGTCTATGGTCTGTAAGCCATGTTCAGCCCGAAATATGTCATGATGTTTATTTCTGGGCTGCATCTGCACTTGGGGTGCGGGGTGTCTCCAAAATTCCTTGGATGGCAACATGAAGAAATCCCCATCCCCCCAATATTCATGGCCCAGAAAATGAACAGATCCGATACCGAGCCATGTTTCTAGCATTTTTGAGGGCTGTAGGGCTGTATTTACACTTAAATAAAGGATTAAAGGTGTTGAATATCAAGGGGATGGGTGTACTGGCCGAGGCACATCGTCTTCCAGCCACTTCCTTCAAGGAAGACCTGGCCCATCACTTGGTGACGTGCTTAGGGCTCCAGAGATAGTCGTTGAAAAGGATTTATTGGGTTTTGGGGTTTAAGGCAACATCCACAAACCATTGTTATATATATAATATATGTACATGTATATATATATATACGTATGTGTATATATATATATTATGATTATATGGTTTTTCTACCTGCAAATATTGGGCTTTGCTGCTTTTGTTGACCCTTTCCCAAGTCTGGAAAAGATCAGAAGCCCATCTGTGTGTGATCATCTATCCCCAAAAGCAACCCTGATTTAAGATTCGGATGATCATGAATCTCTAGCCATCCCAAGCCTATTTGCTTTAACCTTCATGAAACTGATGGTTTCTGCTCAGGTCGACCATATCTAGGCCGTAGGCCTGGTATCTGGATGGCATGGCAGCTTTGCCACCTGGCCGCGGGCCACGGCCAGGACATCGCTTGGTAGGTCAAGAGCTATCCATCTTTAGGTCCGTGGTATGTAACGTGGCTAACCCAACAACAAACCATCTATCCGAATCCATCCCAATTTTACCAGACACGGTTACAACCCTTCTCGAAGTTGGGTTTGTTCATTTATTTGGTTTTATCAATCAGCATTGGACTTCCCACAGTGCATAGACCGCACCTGCAACCGAGTTTGGCAGGTCGATTCTCTTAAAGGTCGCCTCAGAGGGAACTATTGAAGGAGCTGTCGACGGGATTTTGCTGTGGTTTTTGTCCATAAAAACTTCGTGAGAGAAACATCTCACTAAAATTCTTAGTGAGACCATCCAATTTTGAGGAATCGTGCCCATATTTAGCCCATCCAAATTTGGCTCGGATTTTGTTGATTCCACCCAGATTCACCAGTGAAATCGTTGCACCTCCAGGTCCCCGCTGAAGCGCAGCGGCCTGAGAGATGTGATTTAAGGAGCGGCCTGGCAATTTGGGGTGGTAATGATTGAATGAAAAAATGAATGCAAGTTACCAATTTACAAATCATTTACCATCATTTGATGTTGGATACTTTGCTGTTCTATCTTTTGGGGCTTGCTGTGTTCTATATATATATACCGCTGCATTGGTTGCCCCTGAGAACGCTGGAGCGCTCCCATCTCCGCCTCTTCCTTCCCGTGTGGTTGTTGATGTGGACCATTTGCACCAGGTCCGCATTGGAGTTGTTGCTCAACACAGCCTCCAGGACTTGAACCGAAGCATCGGGGGTTCAAACGCTCCTGTTCCTTTGAAGTGCCCAAAATCTCGATGATGCGAAACTGCTACATAAATCTATAATTATTATTAATTATTGGTGCTTCATCCTTAGGCTTGGTCGACTTCAGCGTGGAGACGAATGGGCTGAAAGCCCTTAATCATCCCTTAATCGTTGGACATGATTGAACGTGTTTGAAAATACCAGCTTCCAATTGCAATGTGGCACACTTAATCTATCTACCAGTTATCTACCCTTTCAGCTCAGCCGGCCTTGTTCTGACCCTTTTTGGCCTTGGCCATACAGAGCTGTTGCCATCAACACGACTGGCAAATCACTGGCCCCATCTGTGGCTGGGTCCGTGGCAGCCTTGTTCAGCACCTGGCTGACAACTTCACTATGGTGAAAGCAGCTCCAAATGGAAGGATTACCACTGCAAGCTGAGGCTGGTCAGAAGATCAGATCAAGCTTTCCGCATCAGAAGCAACAAAAACTGGTGGGGCCACCCTTCACAACAAGCCAACTCCCAAACAGGCTGGATTGAAAAGCGCCTCTTGCGCAGGTTCATCCAAATTAGTCCACTGGTTCTTCACGTAGACCTGCGCATATGCACCGTGTTTCCAACCTCTAACCAGATGCGCTTCTCAAGTTCCATGGATGGAAACTGCGGCCAGTCCACAACAAGGGTATCGTGTGTCAAAAAAACATGAAAGACCTAATCATTGGTATATATCATTCCAATGGATAGCAGCCCGTTGGCTTTGGTCACCCCCAATTCTGGCAACATCCCCAAACGACTGTGTCATCATCCACCCCAAAAAAATCCTGCCCATCTCTTCACCCCACTTTTTTTTTGCCATTTATCATCCATGCAGCAGCAACATGGCTGCCGGACTTTCAGGGGTAGGCTTCTTTTGTACCCAAATTAGTATCTGCAAGAGGCAGCAACGATCAGACCTTAAACGATCTTAAACGCCTGTGCAAGTGAAAGAAAGCTATCGCCGTGTGCTACCCTTGCCCCCCTTGCGTCCGCGCCCGGCATTCACCAGCGCCAGCAGGTTGGGCAACCCCTTGGGCTTCGCCTTCGCAGGCGCTTTCGGCGACGCCGAGGCCTGCACCTGCGCGCGCTGGTCACGCGCCTGGCGGATGGCCTGGGAGGATGCGCTGTCGCCCATGTCCAGCGCGGTGTCGCCGTTCCTGGTGACCCAAAATTGACGTGGAAACATCCGAGGGTGGGGGGCTGAATCAAGTGAAGTCTGATGCTCCTGCTGAGTTTGAGATCGCTTGTTGAAATCAAGGGGTTGCAAATCAAACTGAAAGAAAGTGAAAACTGGGACATGGATTGGAACATATTGGAACTTTGCTTAAAAAACACGCAAAAGCGCCGTCAAGCTTCTCATGCCGCATCCGCACATCTGCTCCAGCTTGAACCAGTAGTTTCAAGGTGCTTTCAGCAGGAGCCCCTGACAGAGCCGCCCGCATTAGGGGGGTCCATCCACATGGCCCAGGGCAAGGTCGGTTCACATCGGCCCTGGCGGCCAGCAACACATTGCTGATGACAAGCCCCTGCGTGCGCCGTGCTGCAATGTCGGCGGCAGCTGCCAGTGGCGTCCACTTGCAACAGCCAACATCATTCCGGTGAATGGCGGGCCCTGTCGCCTCCACGTTGACCCCTTGGGCCAAATGAAAAATGACTCGGGGCAAACGTCCATCCAGCAAATCTTCGAAAAAGTCGTCCTCATTGGGACTTTGTTCATACAGCACTCGAACAAATCGCCTCAAGGAAGGCGACAGCCGCACTTCGCCAGACAGCCTCAGCAGGACTCGCGCCAGGCAAGGCTTTTGGAAAGCCGCAGCCCACACCGCAGCAGCTGCAGCAAGTTGCCCATCCCTGGCGGCTGTCAGCAGCAACGCATCGGCTGCACCAGGGCTACCCGAGCAAATGGGTTGAAACAAATGGAGCCATTGTCCATCACCGGCCAGCAAATCAGGGCAGGCCGTGGAAAGCGTCTGGATCAGTGCCTTCAGGGCAAAACTGCAAGCAGACAAGTGTGTCTCAATATACAAAGCGGATGAGAAATGAGACTGGAACACGCCAAACCAGGAAACCGATCCCACAAAAAAAGAAACTAAAACCTCTATGTATCCCTTTGGTGACTTCAACCCATCCCAGAAACATGAATCATTTTGGATCATCATCCCAAACATGCTCGAGAATCAGGAATAATTATCCGAAACCACCAGCTAGATCAACTAGCTACCTGAATTCATTTATTCACTTATTCTTATTCATTTATTTATCGACCTCTTTTCCCATGAAATTTATATATATATATATATATATTATGTGTGTCCGATATCCGATATGTCCTAAAAATCGTTCGATTCACCCACCGGGCACCTCCACTTGCAAGGGTCCCTGCAGCCTTTCCAGCTCTGGCAGTTCCTCACCCCTCAGCAGCTCCAGGCGCGTCGACAGCGGCGCCCCCTGCTGCAGAGCCCGGCAGGCTCCGCTCAAACGCCCGGAGGCGCAGGGGCCGCAGAGGCGCCACAGGTGGGGGTCCAACTCCAGGAAACCCAGGAGCCCATCCATCAGATGTGCGGTTTTTTTTTTGACAGCAAAAAATTTGAGAGATCAGAACAGCTGACATTGAAGTTGTGGTCCTGGAAGGGTGTACTTTGGGATAGCTATCAGCTATCTAGTTTTGGTTGATCCGAATTGTAGGGCTTTGGCCCGTCAGGTTTCTTGATCCAATGAGGACCCAAAATGTTAAAGCTGAGCATGCGGGCTGGGGGCAATTCGGGGGTGTGCTGACCTGAGAGGTTGTTCCGCGTACATCGCGACTGTCTTGAGCCTGTGATTGATTGCGGCTCTCTCACTGAGAGTTCTATCTTCAGCTGCTGTGACTGTGCGATGGATATCACACCACTTGGTGACCTGATTTGATAGTTCAGCTTGACAAACCTATTCCTACAGCTCCAAGCAGCACGCCTCTGCTCCCCAAACTCTGATAAACCACCCGCTAGGCCGCTAAGTGAAAAATAGGGCCAAAGCATTTCAGAAGTTGCTAGCAGGCCATGAATCACACCTCGTGATTGCTGAAACTTACAGTGGCAATGGAAAACCCACCGTTTAGTTCGATGATTCTCCCAGCTATAAACCTCCATTCGGTTCGGGGGTTTCCCAGCAAGCCATTGTTTGATTACCGAAGGGTATGGATTCAGTGCCACCAATCAGATCCAAGCAGACCCCACTTGCCACAGTGGTCCAGCAGCAGCTGCGCTGGAAGGGCCTCTGAACCAAAGTAGGCACACATGGTAATGTCAACCCTGGATTAATAAACCCCTAGATTGTTTAATTGGGGGGGTACCATTTAAGTATTGGATTGTGACTATTGGAGGAGTGCCCCCCTAATTAATGAACCATGGTTTATTAATCCGGGGTTGACATTACACCAAATGCTCCAGGGATAAACTCAATGAATGGGGGGGATGTCACACCTGCAAACTGTCGGTTAGCACCGAAGCATGTCCAAACAACTACTGCAACCCTGCCTGGCGCCGTGGCACAAGAAGTTTCATCAAGAGCCTCCCCAAGTTCAGGAATGGTCATTCATAAGCACTCGGCAAAACAGGGTGCAAAACGGGATGGCCAAAGCTCAGAATAATCCAAATCGGTGGGCCCCAGGAACTTCGAATTTGACGCTGCACCAACGGCACAACCAGGGCCGGCACGTTGAGACGCTGCTTGTCGCCGTTGCCAAACTTGGGGCACCTGATTAAATTGGGCCATGGGTCAAAATGTGCTTTCATGATCGTTCCTGTATAATCAGTGCAAACCATCCAAGGCCAGCCAATTTCCGGGCTGGTGCTGGAGTGATGTGTCACACTTCTGAGCCAAGCCAAGCCCGGTGATCATGACACATGCCCTCACGCTCTTCTCAAACACCAACTAATCATCCCCCTGGGAAAAGCTGGACTCAAAACAAGCAGTGGATTTGCTAGAGATCCCGTCGTAGAGCATCTCGCCAGGACTCCATGGTGGATCAAAAAGAAAAACGGCATACCTCTGCATTCAAGCATTTTGTTGGCCGAAAATCTCAGGAATAATCCTGTATAAGCCCTCTTTTAGCCAATCAGCCGTGGTAGGTAAACCCAACCCAAGCTGTCATCAAATGCCACCTTGAGCTGCTGGAAGCACCGGCCCCACGGGATGTCAACTCATCCAAGGCCTTGGAGAGATCCTTGGTAGGGCTGGGGTTGGGCAAACCCAAAATCCTTTGCAAAATGGAGATTTCGCAACCCCAAAGGAGGACAGGAGTTCGTAGAATCCTACTCAAATTGTGAGAAATTGTGTGTCTATCTTGGTCGAAAGGAGACTGGGAGTAAAAAATCATTCAGCTAAAAACCCACCAGTATTGAATGTTTCATGGACCATGGCTCACCTGCTGGGGAACTGCCAGAAGACCCAACCTTTTTCATCGTTTTCCACTGCCAAATTTTGCCAGGTGTGCCTCTCAAGGGCACCTATATAAGTGTGGCAAAGTAGCAGCAACTAGGCTCACCACAGATGCCTGCACTTCATGCAAATCACTGAGTGACCATTTCACACAGTTCTTCTACCACAGTGCCTTCCACCAGGTTCCAACCTATCATTTTCGTGCAGGCATCCGTGATTCAGGGATATTCAAGGCCTATTTGCCTTGCATGAGCTGTTGCAAAGCCTCTACTCCAGTATCAACCACTGATCCCCAGCTATCATCTGAAGCTGCCAGTTCCTCCTCCGAGTCTGGATCCCTCTGACCTGCTGTGCTCCAACCTGGCCCACCCGGTGAGGCAACTGCCTCCACTTCGGGGCCAGCAGTAGGGGAAAACTCGATGCCCTTGGCCGCCTGCGCCTCGGAGGCCTCTTTGAAACGGATCATCGTGTTGTAGCCGATCCATTCGGATTCTTCGGCTTCTTCCTGGATCTCCTCAGAACAAACCAACATGCTGCTCCCATATCCTCCCAGTGTCAACCTACATTTTTCACCAGCAACCCATCCTGTGTCACCCCATTTTTAAACAATGCTCCAGTCAGTGTAAATCGAATCACTTCCTTGCCCCATTTTTTCCCTTCGCCGATGCCCAGTCAGTCCTTGCGAACTGGAACTTCTGCTAGTCCCAGCGCCTCCTGTGAACGTCTGAGAGGTGCCGCGAGTACTTCTTCCCTGCAGGGTGGAAGGCTCGAACCATTTCCAACTTGGGTTCCTTCTTCTGAAGCGATTCCACTTTTCAAAATGAATAGAATAGATACGAATACGAGACATAGATATAGGCATCGTGTATATTATAATAAAGAGAGTAGGTGTAGACATAAATTCAACACTCAACAAGAAGAGACTCTACCAAACAAAATAGCGCGAAGAACAACCACACCACAGTGTTCGCCCCAGCTCCCATTGACCACTTCTGCATTGTCCCCATCCCTGGCCTCAGGGCGGCAGCCAGGTCCAAACGCTGAGAGGGCTCCACCACCAACATCCGAGCAACCAGCTGGTGCAGTGCTGGACTGTAGTGGTCCCCTAATTGCTCGTATTCCTGAGTGAGTTGTGCAACCCCTTCCCGGTCCTTCCCAATATTAAGCACCTGCGATGGAAACTGAGGTGGAATGCAGTGCATCTGTGCATTTTAGCTGCCTATATATATATATATATCTGTGTGTGTGTGCGCTATGTTTGAATGTTGAGGGATTAGGATCCAGTGGGGTGGCATGTCGTGAAACCACCTGTCACTAGTGCGACAACCCCATCCATTGCAACCATCCAACTGTGCAACCAGAAGGCCACCAGAAGGCCCTCACCCCATGCCCATCCCATCGCCAAGCTGAGCCAAGCTGAGCCAAGCATCGCCTTTGATGATGATCTTGGGCAATGTCTCCAGGGTACCCAGGAAGGGCCGTTTCAAGGCGGCCATCTCGTAGAGCAGAACCCCTAAGCTCCAAACGTCCGTCTTGTAGTTGTAGGGCTGTTTGCGGATGATCCTTGGGGCCAAGGTTCCACATGTGCAGAAAGACATATTGTTTTTTTATGTCATTGGAAGGATGGTATTTCCAGGTTGAATGGAGGAACGAAGGCCCGGTAAGTATTCAACCGCAACCGGACTGCCAAAGCAAACAGTCGGAGCATGTCCTAAAGCACTTGGCATTTACAAGAGGTTTACATTTACATATGTTGATTTGAGGTGAAGCTCCACCCCGGCTCCGCAACATTGTGGCATTGTCTGACCAGATTGGAGAAGCTCCACCATTCCCATCCCCAGCCCAAGTGCCCAAGTGCCCAAGTGGCTCAGGGCTCAGGTAGTATGGCGTTCCCACGCGGGTGTGAGCCAGATCGCAGGTGGACTCCAACAATCTCACCAGCCCAAAGTCGCCCAACAGGGCGCGGCCAGTCCTGCGGACGGGGCAACCATTGAAGCCCGGGCAAATGGGGAGTTGCATTCCCAAACCTGTCAGCCAATCACCACGTCCCTGGAGTTCATCATAGTGTCTTTTCCAGTATATAGGACCTAAATTTCCCCGGAGCTGGGTGTAGCCCCTCGTCCTACAAAGAAAGATGTTCCGCGACTTGATGTCCCGGTGCACCATCTTCAGGCCGTGCACGAAACTCACAGCATCACAGACCTGGGAGAAACACTCCAGCACGGCCGGTTCCTCGAAGGGCACCCCACCTTTGGCACGCTCCTGAGGTCATGCTTGGTACGGGGGATGCCATGGCCCATGGTGAAGAGGATCATACAGCAACTGGACATGCTGACCCTCAAGCGTTCGAAGTTTCCAACATCAAGAATATCGTGCCCACACCAGGTCAAAGCCCAAATTTCCAATGCAGGAATGACGAAACCAATGGATTTTTGATGATGTTAAGATTCTTTTGGTGGTTCTATCTCCACCAAACTCACGCCTTGATGGCAGCACAAAGGTCGCCACCATCGGCAAAGTCCATGACCAGGCACAGCCAGCCGGACCGCACGAAGACCTGGTCGCGGCGCCATGGGCCATGGTCGGCGTCATGGAGGTTTCACCAACCCATCCCATCCCAATGACACGATGGGTTAATAAAAATATCAGACCTTGATAAACCCCGTGGAGGGTCACCTTTTGATACCTTTTGGGTGCTGGCATCACCAGGACTATCCAGGACTTCAATGTCTATTGATACCCCTTGGTTGCTCCTAGGTGGGGTCCAGCCCCTGAAATAGTAGACCCCAGTGGCTGTTTTCCAGAGGGGCCTGACCCCCCCATACCCCTTTTGAGCATTTCTGAATGGATAAAATCTAGGGGCCCAAGTCTAGCATTTGTAAACCAAACATTTTTGCTAACACTCAACTTGGACAAGGGAACCAATACTTTGGAGCATTTTGGACGTTCAAAAATGATCAAAGGTCAGGCCCCTCAAAATATTTTGGGCA
>Ga0126342_10008354_pt1 | contig 18543 bp, 14 predicted proteins | sample Cyp1metagenome_FD_92528 | JGI IMG/M metagenome (GOLD analysis project Ga0126342, IMG submission 92528) | Coral microbial communities from Lord Howe Island, Old Settlement Bay, Australia - Cyphastrea 1 metagenome | ecosystem: Host-associated > Invertebrates > Cnidaria > Coral ...
CTATAACGATCTATGATAACCTTCATCATAGTCGAACAATCTGGGTAAATTATAATGTCATTAACCTGAAATGTTGGGCCATTTGGGGATAATTCCCCCAAGAAAACCATGATTCCAGGGTTCCGGAGAACAGTGAGGTCGTGAAATAATTTACCCAGATATATGTAATTAATATGTACAACATATTATTTAAATATATATATATAGTTCTACTATAAATATACACATATATATCATATATCAATATTAATGGTATTATGAAAATTTCCTGTATATAATTTTTATGTCACGATTTTAGTGGGATTTTACTTTCTATCTTTTTGGGGGCTATACAATGTTGGGAAGGAGTCCACTGTTCTATCATCAAACAACGGAGGTTGAACACTGCCCAACTGTTCCAATTTGTTTACACAAAATCCGTACAGAAGCATGGCGGTGTCCGAAAACCTGGAAACTTGATTTCACAATCATATTGAATCCGATCTGCCCTCTGGTAAACTAACATAACTATGGAAAATCACCATTTTTAATGGGAAAATCAACTATAAATGGCCATTTTCAATAGCTATGTTAGTCATTACCAGGGTAATCCCATCAATTTTGGGGGCTAGTCATTACCATCTTCTCCCAATCCTCACCATCCTACTCTGCCGACGCCAGGCAAGCGTCATCTTGGGCTCTGGTGGCAAATCACCCAAGCTGAAAATCACATCCGTGCTGGACAGCAACCTACAGGCTGATGCTTTAGCGGGAATTTTTTCCTTTACCCTCCGATCTCATCAAACATGGTTTGCTCTAAAATCGTCATTTGTATATGATTTTCCCATGAAATTTTCAATTTCATAATATGTAATGTATGTATTATATATATATATGTGTGTATGTGATTGTATATGTATATATCGGGGATGGGGATTTATGGGAAACTCCCATTGCCAAGTTTGATTACGGGATGGTATCTGGATCATATCTACATGGTTCCATATGTTTGGAAGTATTGTATACACGGGGATGTGCCCTCAGTCCCTGAATGTTCAAGGGATCATCCTGACAAAGCCAAAACGAAGAAATTCCCGTAGGCTTCGGCCACTTGGGGATCAAAGGTCAAAGTGCTTCAAGGGTTCCTTTCCAGTCACCAGAATCAGTCTGAGAACCGTTCCGTTTGGTTATGATCCAGGTCCACTTGACATGAAAAAACTGTGCCTTGAGATTCAGGTTTTCCATCTTCATGAGTGTTTGTCCTATCTGATTTCACTATGGCATACTATGGCTACGGCAAAGAAACAGTGAGACAGTGAGGCGAGAAAAAAAAAACTCCGAAAAGCAACAGTAGACTTAAAACAGAGGTTGAAAGGAGTGGTTCAAATGGTGTGTCGCCCCACGTTTCCCCCGTGAACCAAACCCAAGAAACACCAGCCCCGGGGCCCCACGTCACGAAGCCAGGTCGCAACATCGACATGGCGCGGTGGCACACTGGTCGCATCATAGGACCCAACTGCTGCAGGAGTTCCAGGAAAAAATGGTGCGTTTGCAGCACCTGGGAATACATGTCCTGGACGCCACCGAGTCACCGCGGTCGGTTAAGGGAACCGGGTCGAATTGGAGGGTTGTAACATGTGAGGTAACAAGATGTAACAACCCAAGGCACTTGCGATGTCAGGGATGCAGCCTCAAGTACGGTGATGTCTTGGGTTGGAAAATTGATGATGGGTGGTTGGTGAAACGTAGGAACCTTTTTTAAAAAAACACCGGCCAACCATCTTTGTGATCTCTCCAAATTTGGATCTGTCTAGGGTTGCAATTGAACATCGTCGTCCCATCTTTGTGATCTCTAAAAAAAACACTTCTCAAATATCCCAAACATAAGGTCATCGGTAAAGATATCATTCGAAAATCTCAAGTATATAAGTATATATTTGGTATAGTTCATCCTTAAAACAAAACCAAAAAAAGCACCATTCGGATCTTCTCAATACCACTTTGTATTTTTCAAATCCCTGTTGTTGATTGGATTTTTCCTCTGACAAGGGCGCAGTTGTCCCACTTTCAACAGCGCCGTTGACCGCGCCGTGGTAATTTCCGCAGAGCTTCGAAGGACAATTCAATCTTCAACGGTTCGGAGATGACATGCAAGAGTTCGACGGATTCCTGCAGCAAATTGGGCAGGGTTCCATGGGGGATCCCTGGAAAAATCCCAAAGAGCTGGATGTTTTACCTTGAAAAACTTGTGAAAATCCTATGAAAATGGATGATAACTAGGGGTACCCTCCATGAACCCGCCATTGGGAAAGAAAACACAAACATACAAGAGTAAAACCACTCATGGTTTGATTCATCTATAGCTTATTATCGTACAGTACCTGAAGCGACTTATTATGATCTTAATTATATATACAATACAAGATCGTACTTCCGTACAAGAGTGGCTTTGAGCAGCTTTTTTCGGACTATTCCTGACTACTGACAATATCTGTAGCGCTTAGGACATCAAACGGGCGATAAATAGATTGAGTCATCCATCTCTTGAAACTCAAATGACTCAGTTGACCTCCCATACCATACCACTTTTTCACGTGGCGAACACGATGATCAGTTATTTGGGGTTGAATGGCGTATGTATATATATATTATATAATGTATATATATATATATTATACACCTCGAAATAGTACATTGGTCATGGTTGACTGTTGGATTGGTCTAACCACATGACCTGATTCATTCTGGCCTCAACTACCCTGGCCTCAACTACCCCACAGTGCCACACTTGGAGCTTTTTTCATAATCCCTACGTAACTGGGGTAATTATATCCCATTATAATCCATATAACGTTGAACAGGATTCTTGCACATGGTTATGACCTACTTACACCTCCAAAATTCAACATGGAACCCCAAAAAAAGATCTGAAAAAATTAGAATATCCTTTGGATGTGGCCATCAAAATGTGTTCCATCCGTGGTTTCACAACCCCACAAATTACTGGGGGTATATCCCATTAATATCTGACTGATTTCATCTGTTTGCTACCATGCTACTAAATAAATATAATATAATGTGGCAAAACTCAATAATAAACCAGCGCAGTAATTATATATGTAAAGTAGGGGGTCCCTTTTAATCATCCCATGACTATACTCAGTTCTGATGACTTGGGAGTTGGTGAGGCCCTTTTTGGCGCTGGAATTTGGAAAGTCGTCCGACAACTCCGACAACTCTTGTGACAATTTGAACTGAGTATACCCAATAATTACTGAAAATCTAGCACCTTGCATTTTGGCAATGGTTTCCCATGAAATCCCATTTTCAATCCCCACATTTAGGGGGGGATGGGGAAACCCACATCCAATGAAAAGCCAATAATTACTGGAAACCTAGCATTGGAATATGAAATTTGCATGGAAATTCCCATGTTTTCTTCGGATTGAAAAAATCCTCCCATCCTCGTGAAAGGTGGTTTGCTGCCTATTTCTATGGCCGAAAGTCTCATTGGTCAGAAGTTATTTCCACATGATACTTATTATAGAAACCTCCAAGGACACCCAAAAAAAGAGAGAAAAGCAAAACTATATTGGTCAGTTGGGATGATCATTCCCAATATATGGAAAGTCATAAAGACGCCATGTTCCAGTCACCACCAACCAGATTTTTCAGCCCTGCGACCGGGGTGAGGTCTCCAGAGATGGCGTGCTTGGCGTTGCGGCACACGCGCCTAACGTTCGAGGAGGATTGAACCACCAAGAGGATCCGACTCTTGGAGTTTGAATAGGCACCAAACATGGTACCCGGCCTGGTAAACGTTTACATAACTATGGAAAATCACCATGTTTCATGGGAAAAATCACGAACTAAATGGTGATTTTCCATAGTCATGTTAAATTACCAGAGGGTAGCTGACTTCAACAAAAGTGGTGACCAGCACAAATGCAGCTGAAAAACATGAGTTTGGCCATGATGTAACCAATGGATTTCATTAATTGATATGGGCAACAGAGTTTCTACCCTCCAACATCGGCTTTTACTGTACATGGTAACTTCAACCAACTTAAGGGAGACCCTGCCAGTTCAAGACTTCTGAAATGGTCTTCGAGTACCTACTTGGAATATCTTGGAATGGAGGGCTCAGCAGCAAAACTCAATATCTAATATATCTAGCAATTATCTAGCAGTGATGTGATAGTTAGATATACCCTCTGGTTATTTAACATAGCCATGGTATAGATAGCCCATAGAAATAGATGGTTTACCTATTAAAAATGGTGGATCTTTCCATGGCTATGTTAGTCATAACCAGATGGTAGATATAGTTGGCTAGTGATGCTTCAAACCCATTTGTTTCGGAAAGTGATCGACTGTCTGCAAGACCAATGGAGCAATTTGACAGAAAGCCCACCGCCTTGAGGTCCTAACGTCATCTAAAGTCCACTTATCTTGCCAACTTAGATGGGCCACGGCCATGGAGTTAATTAAATATATAGTAAATGGATCTATATATATATAAATGGATTTTCATTGGGATATAGTTGGTGAAAACCGGCTGAATAACTAGTTAGCAAATCCGGGCCATTTAGAGTACAGCACTCTTTTCGATGGATCCTTCCTCCAGGGCTCTGTTTTTTTTGCCAAGTCGCTTGGTGATCACTTTGGACACCTTAGAGGTGTCAAAGGTTGGTGAAAAGTCAGTCCTCAACTTTATCAATGGATTGGTTTAAGGGAAAATTTACAGGAAAACCCCATATTTAATGGGAAAATCTATGATTTCCTGTAAAGTTTCCCTTAAACCAATCCATTGACTTTAGCGATCCCATTTTAATCATAGGTTTCCTAAGTCCATGGTATCCCCAAATCATCATAGATCCGGGGCATGGATGGACCATGACAGTATTGAAATTCATGGGGAATCCTCCATTTCTCAGCTGGGCCCCTTGGCTACATTACCACCCTGCATGTGGGACCTCGTAGAACCTAAGGCGTTCAGAACATTTCAGAACCGTTACTGTCACACAAGCATTCGAATGTACCCATGTTCGATCTTAGACACCCTGCTTAGTAAAATATATATTTATATATATTATATATTATATGTATATATATATATATATATTATATAATGTATATTATATATATAACATATGAATGAATCTGAAGCACCGCTCCATGTTCAACCATCAACGATGATTTTGCAGCATACCAGTCAATCCAGTCGACGCAGTCTACTCGGGACACCATCCTCCGGCCATCCAAAGGGGCAGCGGAACCAGTGAGTTGCCCACTAAAACATCCATAGGTTTGATTACCGGGGGCTATTGAAAGAAACCATCCCAATAGTGGCACACCCAATCATCAACCGAAACTGGGGATGGGTTATGGCATTGGGTTTACTAAGTTTACCGATGTAATCAATAAGAATCTATCTTTTCACATCTTTTGACCATGGCAAAAGTGCCCTAAATGATCCTAAATGGCGTACGGCCCCCGCCAGGCCACGTTATTCTGCTTCAGATATCGCTTCAATGTCGCCAGTTGCCTCGCACCGCTCCCTCCGATGATGTACTGCTGGGTGAGGCCAGAGGTGAAGACGCCCAGCATGACCTGCCGAGCCAAGGGGCTGCTCTTGAAAAGTTGCTGCTGGGCACCATATGGCAGTGTGTCAAAACCTTGTACCCCTGGTGAACATCAAAATAGCTGGTAAATGGATGTTCAACCCCCTAAAAATGGTATTAATAGGTATTGATCCATACCCATATTTGAGTAGCAAATCATCACGGTCTTGTGGCTTAGCCACTTAGCCCCCTAAGTAATTCATCCACGAGTAAATCAACATCCGGAGATAATCCGGAGTGGACATGTTACTTGACCTAACTTAGATGGGCCATGACTATTTAATTGGTGGGTCATCCCTATTTTGTGAAAAGGTTTCACGGATAAATGCCGATGTTTGAATGCTACATCCATATTTTTGAATAACTATTCTTCACGGATGATTAATCCATATTCTGAATGTGTTTCACTCATTAAAACCCAATGTCTGAACATGTTTGATGGAAATTCATGGATCAATTCATGGATCAACAAAAATCCTGATGTTTGATGCTTCGATCCCCTTTTTTGGGGGGGGCCCAACAACACGGCTCAACAGCTCCGAATTTTCGCGGTCCCACGGGCACCAGGGCGATGACGAAAATGGCGCCCCCCACGGCCACCGCGAAGAGCCGCTCAATGGGCGAGGCCGGCGAGATTTCGTCCATGCCACCGGAGAACCTCACCGCGTTATGCGCGTGGCAAGGCCACGGCAATGGCCATGGAGGGGGTGAACCATGGTGAACCATAGGTAAGAAATAATAAATAGGGGAATCATCCATTTTATGGAGGAATTAACCATTCTATGGTGGAATAACCATAGAAATAACCATAATAAATAGGGGAATCAACAATTTTATGGTGGAAAGTACCATGGAAAGTGAGTTTGTTGGATTTTGTGGGAGAAATTAACTCCTTTTACATCTCACAACAATGATAAATCTAGTGTTACTAAAGAGCTGTGACTAGCTATCGGTTTCTTCGGGCCGCTTGGATCAAGAAGGTGTTCCCCAGTGATAGATGAGTGGGTTAAGTTTTCTAAGTGATGCACAGCCATGTTTGCCGCATCGGTTGCCTCAATCCTAGGAATCCAGGCAGGGCCTGTACCAAACCTCGCCGGGGTCATGTGGGATGCCGCTGGCACTGTTCTACTCAAGGTGAAACACCCTGCAAACTCTCCCTGGGAGCAATCATCTAACTCAGGTTGAATTCAAAAACCATTCAATTTTCTACATATATATATATATAAATATATGCAGTATTATTTTGGTATGTGTACATATATATATATACATACATATGTTATAATTATAATATATTGAGTATATATGTATGTATGTATGTATGTATGTATGTATGCATGTATGTATGCATGTATGTATTTATGTATACATATATATACATCTCTCTCTCTCTCAATGATGCAGCATAGGAACTGCGAAAGCGCCCAGTGGAGGGAGGCCAGGTACTGGGCATCCACTCCTGGTGGCACAGCAAACATCGACATCAAAAACACACAACTTCAGGGATTAAAAAAAAAAAACGCCAGTATAAATGACTTAAAATGACCAAACATTGAGGGATAAATGTTAGAGGATGTTTAGTCATTTTAAGTCAGAGATACTCATTATACTGGCGTTTTGTTATAATGAGTATCTCTGACTTAAAATAACTAAACATCCTCTAAAATCTTTTTTTTTAGTATAAATAGATTATACCTATTTATATCTGTATTTTTTGAGAATCTAACGGTAATCTAATCTAAGTCTAACTCCATTCTAACTCCATCTTCCCAGCATCGTTGGTTTTTTTGTGCGGATCGTCTTGGGGAACCTCCATTGACTCAGTCCTTGAGTGTTGTAGCCCAAGACTTGGACCCAGGTGCTGTCCGTGGTGTCTCGCGCCCCTATGGCAAACCAGAGGCCTCAGAGCCATGGCAGACATAGAGCTATGACCTCTGAAGGATGGTGGCTTTATAGATGGCTAATAGACTGATGGCTGAGAGTTGCGTTTGTTTTTTTGATTTCTTGGGATTTTTGTGATAGCGCCTTCAGGCTTATGGTGTCAAAGATTGATCTATTGTAAATAAATAGGGATGGGCCCGTCAAGCATTAAGCGCACCAATGAGCCGTACAAGTTGTTCTTGATTACGAGTGGAGAAAGCAATCTGTCGGCATCCACTGTTAGGGTCAAAAGTTCATCTAACTATGGTGGGATTCCTTACGAAGGTCATAATCATAATATCTCATAATGGCAACCCAATGGATGTCCACGCTGGTCTGGATTATCCGATCATATCGCCAGCGGCTCATATGGTCTGCGCCGAGGGGCACCCAGTGAAGTGCGAAACCGCAAGCAGAACGATGAGGACTTTGCCTGGCCGCGGGCGTAGTTTCCGAGAAACAGCCACAGAAAGAGGCAAAATAGGCACAGTGGTAGTCCCGGTCAACTCACTTCAGAATACCCTCTGGTAATTTTTAACACTATTGAAAATGGCCCATCTATAGTGGATTTACCCATTGATAGCATGGTGATTTTCAGTATGTAAACGTTTACCAGGCCGGGTCCCTCCAAAAGCATCCGGAAGCCACGCACATCACAGGTGGAACATCTTGGAAACCACCCCAACTTCCTTCGTGGATCATCCCAGTGAATATCTGGCACACCGAATAAAAATATCATGTTGAGACTGTTTTTATCACCTACCCTCTGGTTATTTAACATAGCCATGGTATAGATGGCCCATTTATAGATGGTTTACCTGGGTTTACCTATTAAAAATGGTGATTTTCCATGGCTATGTTAAATTACCAGAGGGTATGTCTGGATTTTAAAACATGATGTAGTTTAATATTAGCGTCTATTAGTTTGACCAAATTAATCCACTAACTCAGATGATCCAAAAAATGCGGCTTCGTCTAAGAATGTTGGCAACCCCCCAATTTTGCTGGGTTCGAAATCTTCAGAACGTCATTTTCCCACAAAACTGACCATGGCCTTGCATATACATATGTGTATGTATATATTATAAATATATATATATATGTGTGTGTGTATTTATTTATATATATATATACATATTTATATTTATGTTTTTATTGTTATTTTTTTATTTATAAATCTCCAAATTTCAAACACAGTTCCATTTTTTGACGATATCCTATGCATTCCATTTCATTCCACATCTATCTATATAAGTCTATATACTCCAGGATATACATCATAAATAAATATACATATGTATAATATTATGTATATATATATATATATATCATAATGATGTGTGTGGGGGCCTTCCCAGCCCCCTTTTTTCCTAGGCACCCCCGATTCGCAGTGCAGCAGCGGGACTCACTTGCAGCAGCGGGCCCAGCGTCTCCGACTGGATGCGCTCTGTGACGTTGGCCATGATCTCCTGGAGGGTGATGCCACTCGGCAGCAAAGGTTGGTTACAAACATCTTTGAAAACCATGTTTGTGGGTAAAATAAAATCTAAAATAATATGTTAAATGAATCTGGTAGATAGCAACAAAAAAGAACTTGGATAAGTTCCAATTCTAGGAAATATAGTGGTAAATTCTAAGTTTGTGAATCTTTTAGGGGGGCGGCTTTGTAGATTTAATGGATAAGAATAGTATGCAATAGCTGGAAATGACTTGGAGTGATAAATTGTTGGTCCATGGAATAAATGGGCAGAGAAAATCAATGGATAGAAAGTTGGATATAGAGTCCTTGAGCAAACGCAAAATGATGCACCTTTTACCACTTTATTTAATGCATATACAGTATATATATATATATGTTAGCATTGGTTTTGTCTTTTAGTAATTTTGGGGGTTGCTACAATAATTTCGATCCAGATTAATGTGGTAAACCTTATTATAAATCATCCCCAATATGACCATAAATGGGTGGTACAAAGTACAAACCATGCCCAATTTAGATCCCTCCCGTAATAACAGGTAATTAATCAAACATGGCAATGGAAATCAATCTGGTTGGTGGTATACCTACCCCTCTGAAACATATGAGTTCGTCAGTTGGGAGTATGAAATTCCCAACATATGGAAAGTCATAAAATTCATGTTCCAAACCACCAATCAGTCAATCATTTACAAATGATTTCCCATATCTTCCCATTCAACTTCCATTTCCAGGGGCCACGTTTGATTACTGGAGGCAATGGGGCGCTCCTGCATACGCACCAAGCGCAGTAGCCGGACGATTCGTATAATCCGTGTGGTGCGGGCAAAGCTTAACATGGCCACACCTGCACGGCTTGGGTTTGGATGGTTTGGTACCTGAAAATGCTGCAACATCCATCAAGATCCGACAAATTTGCATGGGAGAAATATGGAAAATGATGATGAACCAGTGGGCTTGGGGTGGCCCATTTGACAAACCCACGGAAGCTCCCAGATCTAGGGCATGGCCAAGAACCGAGGTGTGTCATCCGAAACTGGCTTCAAGCCACCTGAAACCAAGCGGTATGTCATTAGCATAGTGAGGATAATCATCTCAAATAAGGGGCTGGCAATAAGAAAATTGAAACACCAGCCATCACCAGCCTCTAAACAGATCACCTTGTTCAATGGATGCCAGGGAAAATTACAGATGCCACTGTTTTCTACTCCAAAAAAAGGAGGAGTCTTGCAGATGTTCTCTTAAACCAATTCTTGGGTCTCTGGTGATACCCACAAAAATGGATGGTTGGTGCAACTTGTCAAGTTGTGCTTTTGTGAGGGTCTGACATCTCTGAAATGTCGGCCCATCCACCACCCCTTTGTGGCCAATCCCTCAGAAGGTAAATTTTGCGGAGAATATGACGGATTACCTTCCAGTAATTCCAGTAAATAAACATAGACCGATCATAGACCGTGAAAATAGTCCATGTGGAAACTAGTCTTTCAACCCCCTATTTGGCGGGATTTATGCTTGTTGGTGAGATGGAAAAAAAATCGAATCCTTCTCCATGAAAATTGATCAACGAATCACTTACTGGCACCAAGCTGCAAAGGTTTTTTTTGCCCTCCTCCGTCTTTGATGGTTTGCTGATATGTTCACATATTTTCCGGATCCATGTTAGAAAAACGGTAGGAGAACCGACTGTAGTGTTGGGGACTTCAGCTGATAAAAAAGCCAAGGTTGATGAATTCGAAATTTACATTTTCTCACACCCACCACCACAAAAACTGCACCAAAAATGAATCAAGACATATCAAGACATATCAAGACTCATTAAGATTCATTAAGATCATTACCCGCTGGTAAACAAACATGCCTATTGAAAATGATTATTTATAGTTGATTTACGAATGTTGAAAATGGTGATTTTCCATATGATTTTCCATAGTTTACCCATTAAAAATGGTGATTTTCCATAGTTTACCCATTAAAAATGGTGATTTTCCATAGTTTACCCATTAAAAATGGTGATGTTCCATAGTTTACCTATTAAAAATGGTGATTTTCCATAGTTTACCCATTAAAAATGGTGATTTTCCATAGTTTACCTATTAAAATGGTGATTTTCCATAGTTAATGTAAACGTTTTACCAGGCCGGGTAAGGTCTCTACATCTCCAGCACCTCCAGAAGAAAAGATGACCTCCGACCAGTCCTCCAGCTCGGTCCATTGACACATTACCAGGCCATATGGGACCCATATGGAGGTTTAAACCAACTTAAACCATTAAAATATGGTACCCCCAAATGGAGGTTTAAGAAAAATATACACAAAAAATTGAGGTTTTTCCCCAAAATTACTTATTAATGGTACCCCCATTTTCATCGATTTGAATAGATTTAAATAGAACTTTAAACATTATAAACCATCCATTGATCCATTTTGGGGTACCCCCCCTTTTAGGAAACCTCCATATGGGTCCCATATTTCACCAGGATCGTCAACAAGTGCCGAGACGTCGTCAACAAGTCCCGAGACGTCTCGCCACTGAAATTTATTTTTTTTCTCTCAGATGTATGATGCTTAATATAGACATATATGGACAATTATGGACATATCCAAGGACCTTTTTCAGCAACCATTGGTTTCCCCACAATGTCCATATATGTCCATATTAATCAACATACTTATGTATGGGATAAGTTCTGCAACCATTGGTTTCCCAAGTAAAACAGGTGGATGATTTGGAACCCCCCAAGCCCAAGCGTCCGAAAGCACAATGACTAAATCCATCGCCAACCAAGTCTTCGCATAGCGTTTCCTTAGCGAATGGTGTGCGCCAGGCCTTTTTCATGCGAACCGCAGGGTGCTGGCTAAAGGGCTAAATCCAACTCTTTCCCTAGTTCGCATATTTTTCTGGGATTTATATACATGTTTTTATCATTTTTTCCTACAGCACCAAATCATACCAAATCATACCAAATCCACAAGCATGTCATCTCTTCTCATAACATCTGTAGTGCACACACCTATACAATCCTATACTATCCCTGTTTGTTTACGCCCGTCTGTTTGCTCCTGTAGCCACTGAAAAAACGAGAAACGCAAAACGGCTACAGTGGCTACAGATCTCACGAGCCATAGCTTCAAAATGATCTTGATGTCATACTCCACTGAGCCGTCGGCTGTGACCTTAGTCAGCGCGCTTAGTCAGAGCGCATTTCCTGAACCCAAACGGATAAACATGGCTGGGAAATCTGCCAGAAATATAGATGGTCTAATCATGTCTAATCTACCTTTTCTACCTATAAAATCTGTAGTTTTCCTGATTGGCGAATTGTTCGTTCAGGTTGGACTACTGGATGCGAACAATTGGAAACAAACTTATATAAGCTTCTGCCCCAAAAAAAAAAAACTCTTCCCATCCAAGCTGGATGACGTAAAAAAAGTCCTGGCATTTCCATAAACATCCCATGGCTGGAGAAGCGACGTTCGGAAGCGCTAAAGTGCCATGTGAATGTCTCTGCCCTGAAAGAGGTCGCTTATTAACATATAAATACGCCGTTGAAAGGGGGTCTTCTCGAGTCTTCCCTCATCCTGACTCCATGGCAAATCTTCCGTGCCATTTCAACAAAGAAGTCTTGAGGGAAAATGATACGTCCCTCCATGAAACAGGATCCCTTCTCATGAGATGATCCCTGCTTCAGGCCTATCATGGCCTATCCAGGGCTCCAGGCTACCCCTGTGATGCAGGAGAAGAAAATGTCAAAGGTCCAAAAGAGCCGGGTCGTCCACCTCTGCTGGCGCTTCATCAACTATGAGGGGCAGCCCGTGCAACTGTCAAAAGGTGATTTGTTTCGAATCCTCGAGGAACATTCACCCAACCCTGGACTTTCTGTTGTAGCTCTCCCTGGCATTTTCGCAGTAACGATCCCAAAAACGGGACATTTACAGCCCCTGCATTTTGTTCATTCCGTTACCCTCCCAACTGTGGTGCAGAACACCGCAAAAAAAAAAACAAGCACAATAAGACAACCATTTGGAAGATGATGAAGATGGAACTCATCTGCAAGTTTTGAGGGGGCATTACCGCTATGCTAGGGTTAAAAAGAGCGCAACAACTGTGCCAACTCTCATGCAGCCAAGAGGCTCCATGAAGTCTAAGAACAAGTTCTCTGGCAAGGTATACGCTTGCCTCAGGGCTACTTGATGGTGCCAACTACTACCATCCGTCAAGCATGGCTGGCAACGGGAAATTGTACTGTCAATGGGTGGATTTCCCATTGCAATCTTTGATTCCCAGAGGGCATGTCTGCTAAAAGTAGGTCATATAAGTCATGACATTGATTGCTTGCGCAGCAATTTATGCAATCTATGCCAGCTACTTTTGGTTGAAAAAATGCTCCCTCACGTACGTATACAACACTATTGACCACGTAGGGCTACAAGTAGTGCCAGGGTTCGCTAGCTGATAACGAGTGAACGATAACCCGCCTTTCGGCTCCCCATTGCAAAGCATTCCTCACGGCACTATTCCCATCCAAACCCAGAAAAACATATCTATGCGCACGGGTAAGGAGTTGGTACTCCACGAAAAATATCAAAACTAGTGTAATAGTGATGAATAATGATGAATAGCGCCACAGAGACATAAAGAAACAGCTTGAAACAGCCTATGGCCATGGCTGCCTGGAGCTGGAATTTTCGACCGATACCCCTATATATACATATGTATATATATTACATAATTAATTATTTATGCCCAGCTAGTTACCCTTCTCGTGCGCAGCAGATCGCATGAGTGGAGTTGGGGACAACCATCCAACGCCCACGTTGACCAACACCAACCAGGCATCATGGACGTGCAAAACAACCATGTTTGAAAAGAGGCATTTGTCGGGGGATGCTGCGCCAATCTTCTGGCACTTCATGCAGCTGAAAGCTATCCGACGGCAACTCTCCCCCCGGCTGCAACATGAGAAGTCACAGGTTTGATGCCAAGCTGCATCGGAATCATGACCTGAGAGTGAATGATTTGTGAGGCTGACACTTGTCTGAACTTTTTGTCCCAGGTCAACATTGAAACATGTTCCACACTGTTTCTGGTTGGTGGTTTCAACCCCTCTGAACAATATGAAAGTTAGTTGGGATGATTATTCCCAACATATGGAAAGTCATAAAATTCATGTTCCAAACCACCAACCAGGTTTGAAACATTTGAGACAAGCTATGACCGGCTATGACATATGATGCTTTGAGGGAACCCGCCGGAGTCATATCCGGGCCACAGTTGTAGAGGCGTTGCTAAACAGTTGTGCTATCTGGATGGGGATGTGCGGCTCCGGGCTCGATTTCCGGCACACATCGTTTGTCGAGCCAAGTGACCATGTCATACAAGACCATAATCAATGAGCCCAAATCCCAGCCGATTCGAGTGTTGGAATCTGGATTCCTCAGTGCAAAAACGAAACCGCGACAAGGCCAGGTGCCTTTTGGGACCAGTCTCCAAAAATCATCAGCTGGAACCACTCTAGAAATGGTCCTGTCCTAAATCCATCTAAATCCTAAAGCTGATATTTTTGGATTGAAGTCATTACTCACGACCCATCTTTGATGGTATAGGGGGAGGAGAAAAAAAACACACACAAAAAAAAAATCGGCAAATCCAAGAAAAATGAACTCAAGGCCAGGTTCAAAATCCATCCGTGCGAAGCTGGCTCCTCGTAGTCATCCTCCTAGCACCCAGGCCCATTTCTGGCTGGAAGAAACGGTGTATTCTCCGTGTATTGCATGAGTTATATATAAATTGACATAGAATGACATATGGTCCATATATGTTCATATACGACCCAAATATTCTGGTATCTTCTGGTTCAAGCATCTTTTGATTGGATTGGTTTAAGGGAAAATCTACAGGAAACCATGGTTTTTACATGTTTTTACCATCAAATATAGGGCTTTCCTGCAAATTTTCCCATCATCCAATTCTATGATCTTTAAATCATTTAAATCCACGATGTTTCTATTTCTATGGAGTCTTTCCCGGCAAGTTGTCCTCGTCTCCCCGCCATGGGGCCGAACTTTCGGACTCCGAGGGAATGCCATTCACTTTGAGCTTCTTCCTGAGACTCGGGAAGCGAAGTGATCCTAAAAACCCCTGCAAAATGATGCAAAATGTCACAGCTTGGTTTGAACATGGTGAAAACCATGGCAATTTTTGCCAATCATCATTGCAAAAAATTGATGATCCAGTGGTTTGGGGGGCGACCGATTTTCCGACAAACCCATATGAAACCCAAAAATGCTGAAATTTTATGTGATTTCCGGCAACATCATTTTCAGGAAACCTTTTGTTGCGGGTCCATGTTAGTTTCAGATGGCCTACAAAAGGCTAGTCTCGGCTCCGTCTAAATATCCAGGGGATCTTTAAACTATCTGCCGATGTCTGGGGGCAATTCCCATGTTGATGTTTACTTTGCTTGAGTTGACCCAACATATGATAGTTATGATAACCATGGGCCTGGAAGTTGTTTCTGGGTAATTGATTTAAATTAAGGATTCCAAAAACTACGAAAACTAAGAAAACTGATTTACTGCGTGTGATTCCCACATAAAAGCATTCCGACAGACATGATGGCACTGTGCTGACATAATCCTGACATATCCAGAGAAAAAACAGAGAATGGTCTCCCCCCCCAGAAGTTGAATGGGGAATCCCCAGGAAAGCTCTACATCTGGTAACAACCCACCCCATTGTGCTCCATGTAAGGAATATTTGCCTACATAAGTGGGTCGTTTTAGTGGGAAATCTTGGGGTTTTTGTCCGGCTAATCCATACATGGAGCATATGCAGCATATGGGAACGTGGAGCTATGGTTTCCTGTTTTGCTTCCTCTATATCTGGGGCAAAAACGATGGTTTCCCAAGAAAATTGCATGATGCCCTTGGTCAGAAAAATGATTTTGTTGGTTAAGCATCACATCATCCCAAATATCACTGCGGTTTCTGGCCAAGATTTTCCCTGAAACCAATCCATTGAAAACCTAAGTCTGGTCGGTTTCACAATATAATCCCAAATAATAGCATATAATATCATATAATATCATATAATCCCAATCCCCAGAGATTGGTTTAAAAAAAAAAAACAACCAAAAAAGACGCATAAGATATAATGAACAAAAAATAAACAATCCCCATAGTGCGTTCCCATGGATTTCACCAAAAAACCTGGTGAAAACCACCACTTTGCCAGTGAAAACCCATCGATTTTTACGCCAAGTCGCATGGCCTTGGCGCTGGCCCTCCAGACATCCAGCATCTCGAACTCCTCCGGCCCTCCGTTGCCCTCGTTGCTGTCGGAGTCCGTGTCGCCCTCCTCCTGGTGATGTTGAAAAACGCAACGGTGACGTCACCGTCTTTGAAAAAGTGCCATGAGGAAAAAACCTGGTGGTGTCCAAAACCTGGAAATACATGGAAATACTGTACCTTTTGAGAGAAAAATATGAATATCCATTGCGATTCAAGATGGTCACCAGGAGGGTTTTGACCAATACTCATTTGGATACCAGTTGGGGATGGTTGTAATCCCACCATATCCCACCCATTTATGGTCTATTCACGTTGATTAGTGGGTTTACCGCCACATCCCCCAGAAAAAATGATCCCGTTCTGAAGAAGGTGATGTGGTGGGCTGTGGGCAATTCAAAAGACTTAAGGAAAAATTACGATATCGCCCGACTGCCATAGACCCTGAGAACTTAAATGATATCTATGAACAGCGAATTCTATGAAGAAAGAGTAGTCTTCCCACTGGTATTTGGTGGGGTCTATGTTAGTTGGATGGAGGTTATTACATTTTGAAGCCTCAAGTCTCAGGGGTAACCGGGTAGTCTATTAATGGAGCTGCCAAAAATTGGCAGCAAATTCTTTGCCTCCAGAACATCCAAATATCTAGGTTGATTCATCATGACCCTCCAAGAATATGCGGGAGGTTCGACTATGATTGAAAAAGATCATCCAAGGAAGATTTGAGTTGGCTCAGATTGCCACAGCATGGGTACATCATCTCACACCATCGTCATTATGTCGTCACCAGACCGCCACAGCCCCCGTGGCGTTTTTCAAACCTTGGGTGACTTCTCTTCTCCAGTCACACCTGGCAACACGGCCAACCTCGGTAATGGGCCATTGGGCCATTGGGCCATTCCATGCATCTACACCTGGGGATGGCTGAATTCCACCCATTTCTTTGAAGTGATTGGGGGCGATTTACTGTGGATGATTTGTTGGTTTTACATCATCAAGCGCGCACAGTTTGGAAATTGTGGGCACCCTTGGTCTCATTCTTGTTGCTGGCACCGCTGAGGGGCAAAAAATATCTTTGCCACAAGCGATATTGAAAGCGAAACAATGTTCCAGAGCTGGCAAACCCTTTTGGAGAGCTGGCATTCAGTCGCAGAAAATCCGTGAACATCGGCTATCCTTCAAGCATGATTATATGATTATACCATATCATACCTTCACCTGGATGAAATTCAACAGAAACGGTAGCCTCTGGGGTCGCGTTGCGACGTTGCGACGCCAAGAAACTCGCCCTGGGGGCGTTTGATGACGGTCCGGTTCTTGGAGCCTGGCGGTTGGCGGTTGATTCATGCCCTGCCAAGGTGGAAAACAAAGCGAAGTCAAAGGCCACGAGAAGGTACACCTACACATACTAAAACTACCATCTGGTTATTTGACATAGCCATGGAAAATCACCATTTTCAATAGGTAAACCATCTATAAATGGGCATAAATGGGCCATTTCCCATGGCTATGTTAAATAGCCAGAGGGTATGTAGTCATGAACGGGCTACATAGCAAATCTGAATCAAACAAGGATTTTTGGGGATAAGACATACCCAACAAAATCGGGTAGTCGAGCAAGAATTGATACTATGGCACGGCTGACTCAAGGAGTTGTTTCCACTAAACCCAGATTTCACAGGTTTTCAAGTGATTGCAAAAAAAAGAAACGACCAAATAGCCATATAGTGATAATCTCAATAGCTCACAAAGTTTCTTGTCCTGGAGGAGAGGTAGAATCACAAATTACGAATGTGACCCAACACACAAACCACTTCAACCTTAAATGATTTAGAAATGTCAGAGATTTTTATAGAAACATTAGAAACTGCTTGTGTCTTTTAACATCCCCCACCCTATTTTCCAATTTTGTAGCTTTAGATTCTTGGGGTTTACCCTCTGGTAAACTAACATAGCTATGGAAAGATCCACCATGGTATTAATGGGAAAATCCACTATAAATGGCCATTTTCAATAGCTACGTTAAATTACCAGAGGGTACCAAACTTCCAACCCAGGCGGCCCAGGCGCCTTTCTTCTCCTCTTCCCGCTCCGGCGGCAACGGCTTCCAGGGCTCGGCGATCTGCATGGCCGACCCATGCCATGAAGGCCTGCCAACTGCCACCTAGCGAGGCGGCCAGGGTCAGCTCCAACATCTGGTGAGTCTATGGCTGTACCATATGATTATACCATTAATTATATATATGTATAAGTACA
>Ga0126342_10008355_pt1:0-17500 | contig 18543 bp, 18 predicted proteins | sample Cyp1metagenome_FD_92528 | JGI IMG/M metagenome (GOLD analysis project Ga0126342, IMG submission 92528) | Coral microbial communities from Lord Howe Island, Old Settlement Bay, Australia - Cyphastrea 1 metagenome | ecosystem: Host-associated > Invertebrates > Cnidaria > Coral ...
ACAACACAAAAGCTCGGGCATCTCACTCAGATATGCTAGATGAGGGCACATGCCGGTTCACCGATGTTGAAGCCTTCATTGACCCTGATAAATTCCAGGGCGTAGCCCAATAAATTCCAGGGCACAGGCGTAGCCCAATAAAATCTGCACGGCAACAATTACCACAGTAGAAAATTAAACTGTAATAAGCAGATTTTGGATCTTTGGGGTATAAATGCATTTTGGACTGTAGTAAGCAGATAAACCTCACGAGTGGTGAGTGTTTTGAGCAATCTGCTTGTCTGCTGGCAGTGGCATAAATCTGCTTCTTGGGTGTCCCCTTCTATATATAATCCCCATTCCAATGAATCACCCTGTTTTCTGATGGTTTTTTCCCAATCAGATATGAATCGAAGAAATCCCCCGGTTTTCTGCTCGTTGAATTTTTTACTGAGGCACTGCCAAGGCCCCTCGGGGCTGCACTTGCCGATCCATGTGCAACGTGTCGCCGTCCTCCAGCACAGTCTGTTGCCCTTTTTGGGTACTTGGATGGTTCACCTCGCAAAGGGATTGGGGTGTAAGTGAGGAGGAGGAAAAAAAACTTGACTAAGCAACCCTACTTATTTTACTTATAACAGTGGTTACAACATGTTATAACATGTTATAACCCTAACCCACCTACTGACTGGAGTGAAGCACCAAGTAGGTATTTGGATATCCCTCTGGAAGATCTGTCCCAAATCGTGTGGGATCGCATATTCTCAAGGTCAAACATGGAAAACGACCTCACTTTTGGCCGTTTAGCAATATTATCTGCTGAAAAGAGAACCGGTCACTTGTTTTTTGGTGTCTTCGATGTCCGGCCAGCCCAAGTCCTCTAAACAAGGCCCGGAGCGTTGGAACATCATCTGTCGCGTGTCGAGAATCGGGAACCTTCCGGGAGCAGTCACACTTCAGTAGCTTCAAACACCTTCGGAGGTCAAGAACTTAATCAAATTGAACGATGTTGAACTTCTGTAGGTTGAAGAAACCCCTCTTTTCTGGCTCACATACCGGCTCATATAGGTCCTCCGACCGAAATTCAATACGTCGTCTATGTCTTCTTGTGCTGCCTATTCTTCGTCCTCATCATCAGCATCACTTTCTGCAGTGTGAAACCTTCCATCTGGCAACCCCCTTCTGGAACGAATTGCTGCAAACGTGGAGACCAGCCATCAAAATAATCCATCATCATGCCATCATCTCCATAATAAATAAAGAAGCACAAGAAATCTCAACCTGGAAGAACATGCTTCAGCTAAGTCCGAGTTCTGCGCTCCAGCCTGGTGAGTGTTGCCAGACCATAGGAGGCCTCTTGAGAGCCCACTAAGACTTCTCCACTCCAACACCTGGCCTCAGCCATGGCATCAGAATCCATCAAGGGGTCCTACAAATGGGTCCAATTCCTTCCGTCCAATTCTCGAGATGTGCACTTTCTCATTGGACCTTGGAATCACCTCCAGTCTTCCACTGCCTGCTTTCCACCCCTCAATGTCACTCTTAATGTCGGAAGTTCCGGCCATCCCATCCCTTCCCAATCGAATCCAAGGAACCTCCTGGAAGGAGGCCTTCAGCGTGGCTGCGAAGGCGCAGTTCTTCAAGCCGCAGGCTTTCGCAATCACCTGCGGCTGGTCATCAGCGTGCCTTGGCCACAAATGTATGGCGCTTGGCCCACCATTTTTGGGGAATCATTTATAGAAGCTGGACGATTGTAGAGTTAGAGTATTTGGCTTCCGTCCAAAATGCCGGGGAAGAATTCTTCTAGCATTTTGGGGAGCCACTGGCATGTTGTGGAAGCATCATGGCTATATACAGTGCACACGGACAAAAAACCGGTTGGTAGATCTGATCAAATCAAGAAATATGTGTAGGGATACAAACCCAAAAAGGGACTGGCCATGTGCAAGCATCCGCGACCCTGGGGACATGATGGTATCCCTGCAGCAACAGCAACAACAACAACAACAACGACAACGACAACGACAACAACAACAACAACAACAACAAAGGGATGGTTAGCTGGAACCCAAAGTGGGCGGAAAACGTGAAAGTGTGCCGAACGTCAGGGCCAACTGGAATTACCGACAGTATATCCCGTTGCCACAGGACTTGGTACCCCTCCAACGATTCTGGTGAATCTAGAATCCTTCCAACGTTTTCTTCCGACGTTGCACCTCATAGTTAGCTAACTTGGTTTGCAAAAAAGGCGCATCGCTGACCACCTGCGAGCTCGTCTCAGCTGCTTGTTCACCTCCACCTGCAGCCGCATTGTTCTTGCTCCCAGCCCCACCAATCCTCATATCATCTGGTGTAATTACCTCATCAACCATATCAACCTTTCCTTCAAGTAAAATGCCCCAAAACCATTCTGCCAACCCTCCAGTCTCACCACTCCGAATATCCATCCAACCGCCTCCTGGAGGCATGCGATTTCAGCCTTGGATCTGCGGATCACCCCAGCCACACGTTCCAAGTCGTAGGCGCCGTTGGTGCCCACCCCGCTGTGGATGTTGTACGTCAAGACGCCCACCATGGCGCAGCTGGCGCATGGCGCAGCGGTTCCTGACTCGGCGATTCGCACCGCGTCGCAGCCCTTTTTTTAGAACACAATGCTTCAGAGCTGGCGTGTGGAGATGGAGACAGAAAATCGATGACAATCGCTGGTTCTGAGTTTCCCTAATCTTCAGGCCATGTCAGACAGGAAATCTATTTTAGTTGAGGTCTCTGCTGCATTGTAGGCACCAAGATGACGCTCCAGTTGAAAGGCTGGTCGGATTTCTCTGTGGCCATCGATGTCTATTTAGGAGTGAGTGAAATTTGAGCCAGGTTGCATCTTTGTTTCCACACATCTTAGGCAGCGCGGCAGCTTACTGAATTTGCAGGGAGGCCCTGCCCCCTTTCTATCCATGTCTAAACTGTTCATCACAACATACCACAAAGCATCATCCCATGACCACATACCATAATCCCATGATTTTATAACCAGAATCATGTTTTGTCTATTTCTATGATCATGTCTGAAACCTTAAGATTATAAATCATAGATTCTCCGTGGCTCCTATCATGATGATTTTCTATGTATGAATCCCTATGGAACCAATGGATCGAGGGTCCAATCTCCTGAAAGTTGGAGTGTGAAAAGAACAACCGCAACTTGTTACAGTGGCGCATGAAAACATTAATATTTATATTAGATATACACAGTTATACACATATATAGCCTCTGGTAATTTAACATAGCTATTGAAAATTGCCCATTTAGTTGGTTAATTTACCTATTCAAGATGGTGATTGTCCACAGCTGTGTTAGTTTATTAGAGGGCATGTATACATCTACAATCATGTACACATACACATAGAGTGATCAATAAAAAAGGATAGCTGAGGTCCATGCTCACAGCCTTCGTCATCCTCCTAAAGCGAGTCATCCATGGAGAAGTCGTAACTGTTACCGTAAGAAATAGCTTAGCTCATCCATGTATAAATTATGGGATAATCTACGACTCACTGTCATTGATAGGATGAGCTTAGGGGAAAAAATTATCAGCAATCCATAGTTATTTGACCCCCAAAAAATGAGATTTATCCAATTTATCCTGATGATTTTCCATGATTTTCCCTTCAAACGATTCTGGAAATCAGTCCCTAACCAGGCTTTAATTCTGCACTTAAAAAACCACTTCCTACATGGGATGATCGGATGATCCTCCAAGTAGTTCCCGTTGATGATCCAACTTACCACCAACTTACCAGTGGCGAAAAAAAAAACAGCCATAGATTCTATTTAAAAGAACCTTACTATGACCTTACTCATTACTAATCTACAACCGAACTAAGCTCTAGAATTTTGTATAGCTTAACAGCCATAGAACCCAACATCTCCATTTTGAGTCGTCAAAACGTCGAAACGTCGAAACGTCGAAACGTCGAAACGTCAACCGCGGTCCTCATCTCCTTTCTGCCTCCTGGCCTCGGACACCACAGTATGACACCATCAGAAAATGTCAAAAAAAAACGAAAGCGTGGTAAGTGATGGTATGCTGTTGTTCTATCTTTTTGCTACTATATCCAGAATCATCCAGAATCCCCACACTCTTTTTCAAGCCCCACAAAGTCATTTCAAACAGCCTCCAACGCACTGAGTCTTCGACGCTCAAGTTTTGAGAGTCACCTTGCGATGCTCACGGCCAAGTGATCATCCAAAACTTATCCTTTTGAATAGGGAAACCAATGAGACCCCTAAAAGTGCACCAATTGTCTGAAACATCCCAGTCTGTTGTGACTTTCTCAAACTTCGGAACCTGAATTGATTAATAAATTGTGCCGCAAAGGAAAATTATTCCTCATAATTTGCACCAAGATAATTTACAGTTTCCTGGGAAATTCCCCTAAACGACGACATCCCTAAACAGGCTTAAGCAGTGGCTGAGGAAGCGGCTGAGGAGTGGAGGTCCCTTTGGCGACCTGGCATGCGGATGATCTAATTTTGGTTCGTTTTTAACGGGTAAACAAGTGGTTTTGTGCTAGAACCCAATTTCAAGAAACCACGCATCACGAACAAACTGAAGGAAAATGAAACATTAAATTGAATGTATATTTTAAGTCCATCCTGATACAATAACAAGACATTGGAAAAATCAGACATAGAGATACATTCGGTTGGCGAACAAGCCTCATTGGTGCATCTTTCTCAGCTTTGCAGTGCGGAGTCTGGGTCATCTACATGCCTGACTGAAATAAACGAACTAAAATATACTGTAAATAAGTAAAACCTCAAGAAACTGAATTATCATTGACACGGAAGGTAGATCAAAAAAATGGACCCCAAAAAACGATTTGCAAGAGTGGAATTTGTAGGGAGCCCCAAAAATGTGACCCCCATTCCCACACTACTCCTTTTTGGGACTCCCATAAGAATCCCAATAGTATGGGAAGCTTAGGGGATGGGGGTCCCATCATTAGGGGCCCCCAGACATTCCATGGAACTGTCGCTGTCTGTGGCTTCACAAAAGCTGATCGCGACATCCACCGAAGCTCCTGCCAGCGCGGTAGCGCAGGGTCCCGAAAAGCATGGTACTGATTGGGGTTGGCCCTAGAAGGTGATGCACCCCTGGTCATCTAGCATCTATATATATATATATATACGCATATATATATATATCACTGTGTATGCATAGAAAATATACTGCGTATCTGTGTGTGATTTATATGTGCTCGTGCGTTTTTGTGAGTTACAATATATCACTAAAACAAACCAAAGCCGCTTTTGGGATGATTCCCGCGCAAGCACCCAAGAGGTCGAATCCACCGCCTGGAAACTGCAATCTTTTTCTCCATGTTTCAAGTCGAGTCTGGCTGAGTCTACTGGCTCCGATACCAATGGACCTTAAGCACTTCTGCAGCTGCATCCCTCAGATCCAACTTGTTGGGAAAAGCTGGGGATGCTTTCGAATTCAATCAATTGGCATATTTGACCCATCTGTTTCCTGAGAATTTTCGGAGGATACAGCAGCTGACATTTTCACAAACCACGGATGCCTGTTCCTCCGCGCTCCGCTCAAAAAACTTGGGATTTCTGACCTGCCCGCTGGTGCTTCCAGCGTTTGATGCCAACGGAAAAGTTGAGCCCCTCTTGCCAACTGCCAATACAGTGGCCACATAATAATTATAATAAATGTCTAGTACTTCCCACGTAGAACTGCGGATATGGTTGTAGAAGTGGTGTCTCCCAGCTCCAAGACTCTTGGTTGGCCTTGGGGGCTCGGCTTGGCACGGGCCGCGGTGGCCGCGACGCGCGGCGTTGTGAGACATGGCAACCCCATGGGTATCTGGTGCCTGGGGCCGCCCCTTTTTTCGTTCCCAGCCCCTGGAAACAAAAGCCCAAGGTCTGCCTTGCGACGCCTCGAAATGCCTCAGAACATGGACTTCTTGCGCTCGTTGAGCATCTTGTCCTGCCTGTCCTGCTCCACCCCCAGCGCCTGCGGACGCCTTGGCAGTGAACAAAAGAATCGTGCGCTCCCTGAAGATAAACACGGATGGCTGAGGTAAGGCTACAGTAAATGTAGATCATGAGAGTTTGCGGTTCGCATCATAAGCTGTAATTCCATGTAAACTCCCCTATCTATTTAGCATTATTTAGCATTATTTAGCTACCTATTGATCCATAACTGCCAGGCCATGCCAGTCCGAGCTGCTGCATGGGGTTTCCGCCCGGTCGCAAATCTTCTGGAATCTGCGGCGTCGCAGCTGGTGTTTTTTGCGTGCAATTCTTGCGAAGGCTGGAGCACTTAGAATCTACATATGATCTACATTAAATTAATGTTTTCATCATCTTCACCGTCATGGGGAAGCCATTTGGGTCACTCCACCCCACCATGAAAAATCAAGCCCCAGCAAAGTTTTTCGGGGACATTCTGCAGAATTGGTCCTTGCAAACCTGGGGGCCACGGTTCGGTGGTAGGAACAGGACTGCTGCAGGAAAACCAAATCAATTTCAAGGCTGCTCTGTTTGTCTTCAAATAGCTGTCCCAACATTGTCCCAACATCCGATGGCTCATCATCTTCTTCTGTTTTCCATAGATATCCATGGATTGAGGTCTCCCCCCAGCTGGTTTCATCAAGTTTCATCCCATCTTCATCTCTTTTAGCACATCCAAGACCAAATGATACCCTGCCTGGGACCAGTCCAAACGAGGACCTTCGGGCCAGTTGGCATAAGGATTCACGCCTGCAATCTGCGTCACCTCGGTTCAGTGCCAACTTGGTTCAACTTGGAAACCCCTCCAGCTCCCCAAAATGTCACCCCAAGGTGCCGCCAATCCGAGGAATCCGAGGAATCCGAGGAATCCGAGCGGCCCAGAAAATGGTGAGCACCGCAGTGAAGATGTAGACGCCGATCCTCTGATCAAGCAGCTACCCAGTGCTTTTATGTTGGTACGGTCGATGGCTTCAGTTTTTTCCCATTTGATTGGGAGTTTCAAAACCCTTAGCTCCAACATCAGTGGTCAGTTTGGTTCACTTGAAAGGTCACACAGTATTCACTTCTCAAGCCAAAGTGGGTTTGTGTGAACATGTTTTGCCCGCAAAATTTGACAGTTAGTCATCATTTTCCTAGAAAAAATATGCCACAAAATGGGATACCTGCCATATTCCTCGATGGCATCAAACACTTCCAAACAACTGGCCCACCGCCCACTGCCCTTGATCCCAGCATCTTTAAGGGGCTCGACCATGGGCTCATGTCCTATGCCAGGGAAGTGCAACTGGGATGTCCTTTTCCTGGATGTTGCAACACATTCGTGACCAGTGCACTTCTGTTTTTTTTTCATGACTTGCTTCGAACATGCCAAAACCAGGTGTCCGACTCGCAGTCCGAATGAAACAAGTCATCACTTGCGCAAGGTTTGGTATGTGTATATATATATACATGTGTGTGTGCATGTGTGTATGTATATATGTACGTATGGGGGGTTCCATAAATGGGGGATCCCCAAAAATGGATGCTTTATAGTTGTGGTAAATCCTATGGATGATTCAGGGGTAGCCCCATTTTTCCACGTTGGAATTTCCGGTGCCAGCTGGGGAACCTCTTCCGGATCTGGATTCCACTCGCCCCGCTCGGGAGAGTCGTCCCGGTCATCCATGACCCAAATGTCCTCGGAAAACTCATCGGTCGACATGGAAATTCTCTGACGTCATGGAGCGTACGTCGGTGACACCCCATAAAAAATGGCACTTCTGCATGGGAGAAACGATGATGAAAGCTATGAACACTGAAACTTTGGGGGTCCCCCAATTTTTTGGACGAAGCCAAACGGGAGATCTCGCCAGCTTGGTTTACAGATCCAGTGGAGAGTTCGGGCATGTTCCTAACATTGGTGTCTCCAATTGGTCAAGTTGGCCATGAAATCCAATCAAATCCCATGAAATCATATGAAATCATATTAAATCACCATTAAAGCCCATTAAATTCCACTAAATCATATTAAATCACCAGAAAAATCACCATGAAATTCCTGGCCTCCAATCGCTCCAATCCCTCCAAGTGCCCGCACGGACAAATCCAAGGCTTCGAGGAATTGCGCTTCTTCTGGGAGCGGGTTCCCGTGGAAACTCTGCAGGGTGAAAATGCGGGGAAATGTTGGACAAATGGGTGGTAAAGTTGTATAACAATGGGATAATAATGGGCATACAACTCCAAATGGTATTAAATCATATGTATATATATACATACATATACATATATATATATAGTACATCATATATATATAATATATATATATATATATACATTTAATATTGTATTATATTTATATATATATATATATTATATAATATTATATTCTATTCTATATTATATTATATTATAATATATTTTATTACATTATATTATACATTATATTTATTATATTATATTATATATTATATATTATATTATGTTATACTATATTATATTATATTATATTATATATTTATAGATACATACATATAACATCATAGAACGTGCCATTTTAGGGGGGTGTGCGGATTGACTCGCACTTCTATTATCACACTGTCCCTCTGCTCACCACCTGAGTTTGTACATGTTTTTGACTCATGACTCAGGTCATATTATGCTTATGCAACATTTTCATACATGTTCTGCATGCCACTGCACGCTGAGCATGTGTAGCTTTCTTTCAGTGATTTAGACATGTTTCGATTCATGGTGACTGCTCTGCCGGGGGATGTATATTGTATGAGATAATGGGATACAATATGATCGTGGGCAACGGTGGCTAAGCAAGGAACTCACCATGAGCAACCAAGTTTGGAGAGTAAACGACACTTTGATGCCCCAAAAAGCAAAGAAATCCATACTTCCCCCAAAGAAACTGACACAAACCCTCATCAAATGTGGGAGTAAAGTGCCGTAAGTACCTTCACAGATCTCTCACCTCCAAGAACTTGGTGCTTTCAACCCGCCAGAGGTGGATGTTCCACATCAACCCCAACGGGATCTGATCGATGAAGAAACACCGAAACACCAAGTGTCCAACAGTTTCTTAATATCCGGGAAAGGCACTTTACAGTTGGAATGATCACTCACGATTTTGACAATTTAAAAAAAAAAAACTCCTATTATGTGGTGTATATAATCTACACATACATACACATACTATATAGGCTGAGGCTGAGGGGCCATTATTCCTGCATTTGCATTTGTAATCATCCACTGATTCTTCAAAAGTAGGATGGCCCTAAATCCACTGATCAATCATCTTGTTCATTGATTTTCGTATTACAATCCAAGTGCCCCCACAAAACCAAATGTGAGTAAAGCAATAGTAAACAATGCCCAATGTTTACCATAATAGGTTGTAAAAACCATCAAAATATGTGAAATCTGTGGTTCATCATTACTTTCCTAACATTACCTGAGATGATAAACCTGTCATCTTGGCTCCTTTCCCCCAGCTGGACCCCCCTGCTGTTCACCAGCTCGCCGTTGGCGCGAATCTCTTGGGCCTCTGGAGGGATGCCTGTCACCTCGCGGCTGGCGCGGACGGCATGGAATAGAGGAGAACAACGGTCGAAAATCATTGATCTGGGCAAATGATGGCCTTATATCATGGCCTTGATAATTATGGCAATTATGGTGAGTGAAAATCATTGAATAATTCACTCACCTGAAATGTTGGGGCCATTTTGGGATGATTCCCCATATAAAAACCATGATTCCAGGGCTCGGGAGAACAGGGTTCGGTCGTGATGAAATTTACCCAGATTGATGTACTCCACCTGGATCCCTGTTTTTTGGGATTTTTTGGGGGGGGACCTGGTTGGATCCATTTTTGTCATCCCATCCGTGACCTTCTGGATGACGCTCCGCAAGTCCTTGACGCGGTCTCCACGGTTGAACTGGATCTCGAAGGACAATTGGCCAGGTTGATTGACCCAAAACTTGCCTTCGCGGACGGCCAGGGAGGAAAGAAAATTTGATGGGAACAGCCAGGAAAAACTGCATGATTTGCTTTCGCTGAAATGTTATGCTTTAAAAGACTTTATTCCACAACAAGCTAGGAACCTGGAAAAAAAAGCTAAAGCTGCAGATCAGACGCCCAAATCCTCTCCCACGGGGGCGTCCTGAACTATCACAGCAACATGTACATAATATATACGTATACATATACATATGTGTGTGTGCTTTATATATACAGCCACTGCGAGCTGCAGGTTTGCCTCATGTGTTGTGCAAGGGGGTGCAAATACACCGGTCAAATGGCCGAAGACATTTCCCTAAAGAACGAAGCTTAAGGAATGGGCTGCACATATATGTTGCAGATCCACGTACCCCTCTGAAAAGCATCCTCATCATCCCGAATCAATGTGAAAATATATGCCGCTGCACAAGATGTTGCCAAAACCACTGACCAAGTCTACGTGGCCATTTCTACCATTGAACAAAAAATAATGTGGGTAAAACACTCATAAATCATCCCCGAAAAATCACCATAAGATTGGTGGTATAAACATGTATAAACCATTCCCAGTCATGGGTGGTTGATTATTGTTTTACCCACATTACCCTCTGGTAATTTAACATAGCTATTGAAAATGGCCAGTTATAGTGGATTTTCCCATAAAAAATTGTGATTTTCCATAGTTACGTTAGTTTACCAGAGGGTACATCTGACATCATCTGACGTCGAAGGTCCTGCTCCGATGCCTTCTGGATTGCCTCTAGAGTCTCCTCCTTCTTCTTGCGCATCATCTCCGCACTCAGCAAACGGCAGCTGGTGGCGATTCGGCGGTTGCCCAGTCAACATGGACCACTCAAAAGGTGGATGTAAAGGTCAAGAAACACCTTGACCAGCCATGGTGTCCACGGTTCATGCCAAAATAGCTGATAATTATGCATGCTCATCCCCCCCGCATACTCCATCTACCCACTTCCTTCATATCATCAATATGCCCATGCCGTGATCATTTCTTGCTGAAATGGTGGCATACCATCTGGTATAATCAAACGTGGCAACATTGGCAAACAAGAAAATGCCCCATTCATAAATGATTTTCCATTATTTTCCCAGCTATATATATAATATAATATATATATATATATTATATAAACCATTATAAACCTCCATTTATGGATAAGTTTCATGGGATTTTCCCATGAAACCCTCCATTTTTCGGGGAGTTGACCATCCTCTCGGCTCCGAGGGACTACTGATCCTCCTCGGTCACCACCGCCGCGCTGCTCTCAGCGGCTCGGGGCACTCGGCTCCGGCCTCGGGTGCCATGGCTTTCCACGGGAAAACCATGGGAAAACCATGGGAGAAATGGGTAAATCGTTCACAGGTAGGGGAATTCTCCATGGCTACGTGAAGGGGTGATGTGAAATGACCTTTGGCAAAAAGGGGAAAAGCATGGAAAAGCTGAATTCACATCCAAAGCAGAAACAATGGTCGAATTCTCTTGATCAAGCTAATCCATGCAAATCCAAACAACGTTCGTTGGACAAGAAAATGCACCCGCACCTGGGGCCGAGAAGGCCAAGGGCCGCAGGAAGACCAAAAGGCCAGCGCCCAAAACAATCCTGGACCAAGACATCCCCACGGTGTGGAGAAACTGAATGGGAAAAGATCGCTAGTCGTGCCTTTGGGTTAGAACAAAGTGATTTCAACTTTGGATTTGGGGGTGGTCTACCATCACCCCTTTTCACAACGCCTCTCTTTTTCCATAGCAGCTTCGCTTCAGGGTTTTATTTTTGGAATCTGCAGCCGGGACACAGTTTGAGACCAGAGCCATGTCGCGGCATGTCTTCAACACCTGGAGGAAGAAAACTGGTGCCCCAGCTGCCCCAGCCGAGTGAGACCACCTTCCGGAATGATTGGCACATTGTGGATCAATATTACCCTCTGATAATTTAACATAGCCATGGAAAATCACCATTTTTAGTGGGAAAACTCACTATAAATGGCCATTTTCAATAGCTATGTTAAATTACCAGAGGGTAATCATTGTGGTACATTTACATATTCTCTCTATCTCTCTCTCTATGGCCATCTCAACAGGTGAGACTGAGACTTACTCATTTCATCTCATTTCGCCGTTCTTGGTGGGAAAGTCCAAACTTGCTCCAGGTTCCCTTCTCCCTTTTTATCATCCACGTCCCCTCAGAAATCATGGCACGGGGGCGGATCTATTCGTTTTCGCCTCCAATTTCAGCGGCCCAGGATGGGTCAAAATCACAGGATCCAACGGATCCAGGTCACAGCTAAACCATTTATCCATTTATCCATGTTCAGTCCCACTTAAGCGCCTTGGCTGAGCGCGTCGACGCAATGGCCGGGTCACTGTCTTGGGCTGAAAAAAGCTGTGGAGCATCCGACGGACCCTGCTTGGTCAAGTCATTTGGAGAACCAAGGCGCCAACGGACCCGGAAAATCGTGATTCTCGGCTCCCGACCTTTCTCATGACAAATTTTGGCCCATGTGGGGAACCCAAAAACAGAAACCCCCCCAAAAAAAAAACAAGTATTGAACATGGATTTATCTCACCAAAGACTGTAGAATTGGGTCCTGGCATCTGTCGAGTGTATGTATGGATCCCAGAAAAACATCAGGGAGTCCGTTCCCTCAGCCAGCTGCGTCCTTGCAATGTCATATAGCACGCCATGGCCGGAAGCTCCACAGTCCCCAACATCGATAGAATAGAGATCCCAAAACCATTGGAAGCTATGAAACAACAGATTGCTGGTAATGTCAACCCCGGATTTTGCTAAACCATGGTTTATTAATTAGGGGGGTACTCCCCAAATAGTCATAATCTGATACTTAAATGGTACCCCCCCAATTAAACAGCCTAGGGGTTTATTAATCCAGTGTTGACATTACATTGGATATTGCTCTGCAGGTCCATCGCAATCCTCTCCGAGACAAGACTCCGAGACAATTCGACACGCAGCAAGGAAAACAATAGCTGTGTCCAGCTTGAAGTTTGTGGCATCAGGGCGTAACTCTCTGAAAATTCGGACGACAAGAACAGTTTCACTTCTCCAGATTGCGTAATGTTTACCCTCTGGTGAACTAACATAGCAATGGAAAATCACCATTCTTAATGGGAAAATCCACTATAAATAGCCATTTTCCATTGCTATGTTAGTTCACCAGAGGGTATCAACCTTTACAATCTCACCCGGCACTTGGAACTCCTCACTTTCCCCATCTATATATAGTCAGATCTTATTTCTCCATGTCTAATGTGCAGCACCCAAATATCACTGGCCATTTCAGGAAGTTCAATTCTGAAGGTAGCTACCATATATCATATACATACATATAGCCTCAATTTCAGGCCGAAATTTGCAGGGATTGTTTTCCCCACAAGACATGGCACCTGGGCCGCCTTTCCGGGATGGGCATCTTCTTCACCTCGAGTTCAAGCTGGGCAAATCATGATGGGGATGTGATGTAAGTATGATTAGATATGATTAAACATGACTAAACATAATTCATTATGATTAAGTATAATAGGGATAGTGGGGATACGACTGAACATCTGCAAATGGCTGTAAAATTGTTGGTATCGCCCCAAAATATAGCTGTTTGAATCAGGAAAATGATGATAAACGAGTGGGTTTGGGGCCCTGGAGGGTACCCTATTTTGATGGACAGAGGTATACAGTGCGGGAAATTTGTTGGTGAGGGTTATAGGTTATAGCAAAATCACCGGCAAATCATCTGGAAATGATGAGTTCTCCATTGCCATTGCCAGCTTATGCGACTGGAAGAGATAACTTGAAGTTAACCAAAACTGGCGGAGTCATTGTCATGGTTTCTGCAAAACCCCCAGTCACGGCAAGATTGGGTGAGGCTCACTAGTTATTGGGTTTAGCAGTTGAGCAAAAACACATGGCCAGAGGCCAGCGGAAGAGGAGGGAACCCAACCTTTGGAGCACATGCGGGGTCCGAGACGCTGCTCTTTTCTCCGCTCACCGTTCCCCGCATCGTGAAAATCAATGTGTGTCCCACTCCTGTCCAATTCCTTCAATCTACAGTAGGTCAGTAGGTAGGTCCAGCTAGTTTCCGACTTGCGGATCCATCAACACAAGGAGACTTTCAAATGCCGCAGTTTCAACTTGCCCATGTTCAATGCTTTAAGCCTCATTGGGTCTTCCTCTTTTTCGCATCGCCAAAACCTTCACTCTCATAGTTTTCAGCATCCACCGTGTCGTAACCTGATTTCAGGAAGTGATTGCTCCAACTGGTTACTGGAGGTTGTACTATATAATTTTGTCCATATCATGAGACAGTATCCATGTATACACGTCTATTTATTTATATATACACACATAATGATATAATATATACATCATATACATATCATATACACATTATATGCACATAATACACATATACATACACATGTGTATATACATTAATATATATATATGTGTGTGTGTGTGTCATTAATTTCCCACAAGTTTGAATCCTGTTCTCACCCTGCAATGGGCGCAATGGGCTCTGCCAAGGTGCGCTGTCTCTGCAAAATACCTGCCACTTGTTGCGCCAACTTCGGGGAGGACGCCACCAGGATACGGCCTGGGTTGTTCGATGCGCGGCCGAATTTTGGGTCTTGAAATTGATGGAAAAATCTGCAGGAAACCCAGAGTTATCACGGAAAAAACAAAAAAAAAACATGGATTATCACGGAAAAAACATGGAACATCTGGAGGAAAGTTCTAGCTATCTGCGTTTAGTTGAGAAAAATCCGGTGTTGCAAGTTTTGCCTTGATTGGATTGAGATGGCCCAAAGGTTCCCCACCAATTTGGGGTTGTTTTGGATATCCTGAGAATTGGTGCTGATTTAACCCAAATTTGTGGAAACTTCAGTTGGGGCAGATAGGGTGATTCACTGGAATTGGATCACATGGTAAACCTCGCAGACTTGGACAACCCATATTTCGATCAAGGGAGATGACACGTGCAAAACCATCTAAGGAGGCACATGGCAACTTGCTTTGACATGCAAAGGTTTGAATATTTCCTGGAAGCTGTTAGAACCTGGCATCATATCCCGAGCCATGAACATCTGTGTTTGCTCTAGGCAGAATGATCACGGGTCTTCATCGATGTGTTGCTCCTGAAACAGCCCAAACTGGGCTCTCATGTCAGAATCTCCCAACTTACCCTCTGGTAAACTAACATAACTATTGAAAATGGCCATTTATAGTGAGTTTTCCCATTAAAAATTGTGATTTTCCATAGCTATGTTAGTTTACCAGAGGGTACAGTGAAACTGGGTTTCATATATGTTTCATCCATCAAAAAGCGAGCAGTCCAACTTTGCTGAGCCACGGGAACTCAAATCAAAGTCACCGCCCATGGTGTCCAAACAAACACCAGCTGCTTCCTCCACGATGACTGCCCCAGCGCAGACATCCCATGGATAGATGCCCACCTGCCACATCCAGAAGTCATAGGTCGTTCATAGCTTACAATTTCCGGGCTAGAGCCAGCCATTTACATCCAAATAATTACATCATTTACCCCCCCAAAAAAAAACATAGAGCCCAATTATCTATCTGATTCTATCTGCACATTGTACCCTTGTGTTATATGTGTATCTAACCCCTCCGCATCCCTTGGGGCCTCGAAGTAGGCGTCCAAGCGCCCCCGTGCCACGTGGATCATATCGACCCCCGCAGAGCCGCCACAGCGCACGCCGCGCACGGGATGTGCCAAGAGGTCTCGAGTAACGCCTGGAGGACAGACTGGGATTACATGGGGGCATGGAGTTATAGTAGTTATATGATTATAAAATACTATAATAGTAGATATGTAGATATGTGTATGTATAACCTCTCTGTGTGTGTATAATCCAATTAAGCTATCTTGCAACAAGGTTGATTTTTAACCCAATTATGACCGGAATGGCAGCCGTTTCTTGGCAATCCTTGGGCCTGAGAACCTGAACTTTGGGGGCAGCATGAGTCATCCAAGCTCAAAGAAGTTGAAGGAAAACAAAAAAAAACAATACATTTTTTTTGACTTCCGACATGGCACCCGAACCACATCGAACCACCTTCCCTGTTGCAGCCGACCTAAAATTCGCTCCACCACTTTGGGACCTCGCGAGTACGAGGGCATATGGAGGTTCACTAAAGCCTTCGTCAAATCCTGGCGCAAACATCGCCGATAGCTGGGTACCCCATGATATCGCCCCCCTTTCACCCAAAAATGAAAGGATCCAATGCCACACCAAGGGTTTCTGCGGTGGGGTATTGTCACCATTTATCACCCGAAAGGCTATAACTGTAACAGTCTACGCAATTATAGTAGACCGGTCATTTCCAGCTAGTTCCAATGGCTCAAAAAAGCCATCCTCCCCCACCCTGGAAATAGGCCCTGTTCCTTGAAGAGCGGAGGAATGATTCCCCAAAGATCGACCCAGCACAGGGTCCTCGCAGCCACTGCAGCTGATTCGCCGCCCATTGCAGAAGGCCCCATGCCCTTTGATGGCTGTATATAGCCTTGGCACGTCTGAAGACCCCAGATACATATGTTCGGCAGGTAGGTATGGTGGATATGCGCGGTGTGATGTACCGAACTGTGACTCTCTGGCCGGTCAAGTCGATGCAACTGAGCTGTGCACTGTGACATGTTGCACCGTCTGAATGAATCAAGACCACCGTGTCTGACCGGTTGTCAGTCTAAGTGTCATGAATGTACACTTGTGTATCAAATGTACTGTATCAGGTGTGTCATGATGCATCTTCGGAATGTCAGGGTGCCCCTTTGCCCACTGATAGCCCCTGTAGCATGACTCATCACACCATGGTCCCCGGTGTTCGCCGTGGAACTCATCCATCTTCGGAATGAAACACACGCCCAGCACCGGGCGTTTCCGCACCGCCAGACCAATCAGCACGCAGCATTCGGACTGGCATTCGGACTGGCGGATGGTGTTGACATGCGTTGATCCCCCAGAAATATCATAGGAAATGCACCTCAATCTGACATGGTCAATTCTTCACCAAGCCAAATTCATCAATTTGTGGGCCAATTGGAGGAGGTTGGCCCAGTTTTCCTGCAAACTATTGTAAATATAGTATATGCATATAAATATATATGGTATATGTGTTTGTTTGTTTATTGATTTATTCATTCATTTGATTATTTATTTATTTATTGATTTATCTATTTATTTATTTCTCTATTTACTTATTGGCATTTATTTATGTATTTGACTATTTATTTAGTCATTTATTTAGTTAGTTTTATTTATTTGTCTACTTATTTCTATGTCCTTTATTTATTCAATCTATTTATTTATATTTTTCATGTATCTATCTGTTTGTTTGTTTGTTTATATATTTATTCTCTTTATATATATATATATTCTATTTATTTATTCTATTTATTTATGTATTTGTTTATCTATTTGTTTGTTTACTTATTCATCTCTCTCTCTCTCTCTCTCCAGTCATTTATTT